>JAESFW010000250.1_pt1 | contig 56108 bp, 46 predicted proteins | sample 9269481 | NCBI WGS metagenome assembly JAESFW01 (sample SAMN14515350, study PRJNA621654) | algae metagenome | isolation source: Lyngbya sp. HA4199-MV5 and co-occurring heterotrophs from soil with... | place: USA: Ahupuaa O Kahana State Park, Hawaii | collected 2009-07-21 | reverse complement strand
CAAGGTCTGGGCGAAGAGCAGCACGAGCAGCGTGCCGACGACGAAGACGGGCACAGCCAGCAGCAGCGCCGTCACGGCCGAGGCGAAGCGGTCGAACCGGCCGCCACGGTCGAGCGCGGCATAGACGCCGGCGGGCACGCCGACGAGGATGGCGATGACGGTCCCGGCCGCGATCAGCTCCAGCGTGCGCGGCAGCCGCAGGGCGATCTCGCTGAGGACCGGATAGTCGTCGACCAGCGAGGCGCCGAGATCGCCGCGCAGCAGGCCGCCGAGAAAGGCGCCATACTGCGCGAGGATCGGACGATCGAGGCCGAGCTTCTCGCGCAGCTCGGCCACGGAGGCCGGATCGGGCGAGACGCCGCCGGTCGAGAGCAGAAGCTCCGCCGGGTCGCCCGGCACCATGTGCAGCGCCAGGAAGACGATCGTCGCGACGAGCCAGGCGAGGCCAATCACCGTCGCCAGCTTGCGCGCAAGCCAGGCCGCGCTCATCCGAAATAGGTCTCTTCGAGCATGTTGCCGGAGGAGAGGCGAGAAGGCCTGAGGGGCATGGAGCGGAGGGTGTCCTTGCGATGCATCAACGGATGCCCGTCTCGGCCAATGTGACCGGCGAGTAGAAGGACAGCGAGCCGGGCAGGCTGCGGAAGCCTTCGACCTCGCGCCGGAAAGCATAGCCCTGCGAGCGCCAGGCGAGACCGACCATGGGCGCTTCCTCCAGCGCCAGGCGCATCAGATGATCGTAGATCCGCTTGCGCGCCGACGGATCGAGCTCGCCGCGGCCCTTCGCGAGCAGTTCGGCGATCGCCTTGTTCTCGAAGCCAAACGAGCGTTGATAGGAAGCCGTGGACCCCGCGAGGAAACTCGACATGGCATCCGGATCCTCATAGTCGAGCGCATATCCGACCACGGCGAACTCGTATTGGCCGCGATTGCCCATCTGGAGCCGCGTCGCGTAGTCAGGAAGTTGCAGCGTCACCTGGATGCCAACGGCGGCGAGGCTCTGCTGCACGATTTCGGCCGTGTCCTTGTGCATGCCGTACTGCGCCGAGGACAACAGCGTTGCCTGAAAGCCGTTGGGCAGGCCGGCCTCCGCCAGCAGCTGCATGGCCTTCGCGATGTCCTGCTTCCAGTGAGCCTCGCGCGCAGCGTCGTAGAAGGGTGAATTCGGCACGACCGGAAGCCCTTCCATCGGCGTTCCGCGACCGAAGAAGGCGGCCTTCACGATGTCGGCGCGATTGACCGCATAGGCCACGGCCTGGCGCACCTTGGCGTTCGTGAATGGCCCCTGCTTGACGTTGAAGACCAGCCCCATGAACGGACCGTCGGTGGCATCGAGTTTCAGCGTCGAATTGTTCGCGATCGACTCCATGCTCTGCCACGGCACGTATTCGATGAGATCGACATCGCCCGCCTGCAGGGCGGCGACCCGCAGGTTCTCGTCGGCATAGGCGATGCAGGCGAGTTTGGGGGTCTTGGGAAAGCCGGGTCTAAAGAAGCCGTCGAAGGCGGCCAGGTCGATGCGCGTGCCACGTTCGATCCCGGCGATACGGTACGGGCCGCAACCGATCGGCTCGCTATCCGTCGATTTCGCCGAGATGATCGGCGCATTGAAGCTGGCGAGATGGAACGGGAAGGTGGCCGACGGCGCCTTCAGGACGATGCGCACGCTGCGCCCCTTGACCTCGACACTCTCGACGATCTCGTAGGCGGCTTTGAGATAGGCGGTCGATTTCGCTCCCGCGATCTGCTCGATCGAGAACTTCACGTCCTCGCCGGTCACGGGATCGCCGTTGTGGAACCGGGCGTTCTCGCGAAGCTCGAAGACATAGGCGCGCTCGCCATCCGCGCGATAGCTCTCGGCGAGCTCGCCGCGCAGCTTGCCGGCGGCATCGTATCCGATCAGGCCGCGATGGATCATCAGCTTGACGGCGCCGGCGCTCGTTCCGACATGCTGGAACGGCCGCAGATTGGCCGGGAAGCTCGACAGGGCGAAGCGCAACGTGTCCTTGCTCTGAGCGCGCGCACCATGCGGCGCCAGCAGAGCGCCGGCGAAGGCGACGCCCCCCGCCATGACGGCGCGGCGGCTGGGGTTGAAGTTCCTGTCGGTCATCGTCCCGCTCCTTGTTATGGCCGGAGCAGTCCCGGGCGCGAACGCCCGTGCGCTCCCGCCTTTGAAATCTCAGTCCACCTGCGCCAGCGCCTGCGCCACCTTCTCGGCCCCGTAGTCGCGCTCGGCCTGACTGCGGCTGCATTTGCCGGAGCGAATGTCTTCCGCGAGGGATGGCAGGTCGCGCTCGGAAGGCAGGCCGAAGCCTCCGCCTCCCGGCGTTTCGAGCCTGACCGACTGCCCGGCTTTCAGGACGAGATTGGATATCTTGGACGAAAGCTCCGCCTCGTCCGCTGTGCCCGGGTCCCGCAGCAGGCGTGCGGTCCTTCCGGCCAGTCCGCCGAAGAGGCCGGGAGCACCGGCCCGGTGCCCATCGGAGCGTGCAGAGAACACGATGCCCTCGCGCGTCGCCGAAATCTGGCGCGCGATGCCCAGGCCTCCGCGATGACGGCCCGCGCCGCCCGAGTCCTCGACCAGCGCATATTCGTCGACGAGCAGGGCGTATTCGTTCTCAAGCGCCTCGGCCGGCAGGTTCGAGGTATTGGTGATGTGGACATGGATGCCGTCCATGCCGTCGCCATCATGTCGCGCGCCGGCGCCGCCGCCCATCGATTCCAGATAGACGAACGTCCCGTCGTTGCGCCGTCTCTGGCCCGAGAAGATGATCACCGGAACGACGTCCTGCGAGGATGCCATCGCCCGCTCCGGCGGCAGCAACTGCGCGAAGGCGCCGAACAGGGCCCGCGCGACCTTGTTGCAGGTGATCGACCGCGCGCCGACCGGTGCCGGATAGCTCGGATTGAGGATTGACCCGGCCGGAGCGGACACCTCGATGCAGGCGAACATGCCGCTGTTGGGCAGCAATTCGGGGTCGAGCAACGTCTTCACGACGTAATAGCAGGTCGCGAGCAAGGCGCTTTCGGCGACGTTCATCGCTCCGCGCGCCTGCGGACCACTGCCCGTGAAATCGAGCAGGAGCCGCTCGTCCTCGACGACGATGTTGGCCTGCAGCGGGACGGGTTCGCCGCCTATGCCGTCGTCGTCGAGCCAGGCCGTGAAGCTCGCCTTGCCGTCCGCGATGTCGCGGATGCGGTTCCGCAAACGCCGGGCCGTATAGGCGAGCAGATCGTCGACGGCTGCGGTCGCCGCATCGAGCCCCATCTGGGCTGCCAGATTCGACAGCAGACGCTTGCCGCGCTCATTCGTGGCGATCTGCACCTTCAGATCGAGCGAGCGCTCCTCGGCCTCGCGGGAATTCTGCGAGACGAGGTTGAGCAGATCCTCGTCGAGTTCTCCCGCCCGCACGATGCGGATCACGGGAATCCGGATTCCCTCTTCGAAGATCGAGCGGGCCGTGCCGGAAATCGAGCCCGGCACCGAGCCGCCGACATCGGAATGATGGCCGATATTCGCCGCAAAGAAGCGAACGCTGCCGTCGATGAAGACCGGGGTGACGATCGAGATGTCCGGCATATGTGTTCCGCCGGCGAGATAGGGATCGTTGCAGATGAAGGCGTCCCCGTCGCGCATGCGCTCAACGGGACAGGCCTTGAGCACCGCCGTGACGCTGCCCATCAGCGAGCCCAGATGCAGCGGCACATGCGAGGCCTGGCAGACGAGCCGGCCCCGCCCGTCGAACAACGCGACGGAACAGTCCTTGCGCTCCTTGATATTGGTGGAGAACGAGGACCGCACCAGCGTGTTGCCCATATCCTCGGTGATCGAGAGCAGGCGGTTGGAGAAGACCTCCATGGCGATCGGATCGGCGAGATGCGCCTCGCCGGTGCTGCGCAGGGCGGCGAGGCTCGCCTGAAGCGTTGCGTTCATCGTCACAGTTCCACGACCAGGTTGCCAAGGGCATCCACGCTGACGCGTTGGCCCGGCCCGACGACGGTGGTCGAGCTCATTTCCTCGATCACCGCGGGGCCTTCGAGCCGCGCGCCGCATCCCAGCGAAGCTCGCACGTAGACGGGCGTGTCGACCCAGCCTTCGGCGAAACGCACCTCGCGGCGCTCGGTGGGGGAGGGGGCGACATTGCCGGGCTCCGCCACGCGGGTCTGAGGCCGCTCGATCACCCCAATCACCTTGAGGCGGCAATTCACCACCTCGATGGCGAGGTCCTCGACGTCGTAGCCATACTCCCGGCGATGAGCGGCGCGGAAGCCGGCGACGAAGCTCTCGAACGACACGCGCGACGCCTCGTCGTCGAGCCTGACCTGGACCTCGTGGTTCTGGCCCTTGTAGCGGGCTTCGACCACCCGCAGGAACCGGCGACGTCCGGTCTCGACGCGCTCGGCTTCGAGCCAGGCGAATCCGCTTTCCTCCATGGCGGCGAAGCGGGAGGCGATCTCGGGCCAGCTGCCGGGATCCACGACCGAGATCTCGCTCTTAACGAAATCCATGCTGAGGTCGGACATCAGGATGCCGCGGGCGCACATGGTCCCCGGCTCCTGCGGCACCAGAACCCGCCGGATATCGCATTCCTCGGCAACGGCGATCGCGTGCAGCGGTCCGGCGCCGCCATAGGGGAAAAGCGCGAAATCGGCGAGGTCATGGCCCTTCTCGGTCGAGACCGCCCGGATCGCCCGGCTCATATTGGCGACGGCGATGCGGATGATCCCGAGGGCCGCCTCCTCGACGCCGATACCGAGCGGCCCGGCGATCCGCTCGGTGATAACGCGCCGCGCAGCCGCCTCGTCGACCGGCATGCGGCCGCCGAGCAGTGTTGTCGGGTTGAGCCGGTGCAGGACGATGTTGGCATCGGTCAGGGTCGGTTCCAGACCGCCACGCCCATAGGCGACCGGGCCGGGATCGGCACCGGCGCTGTGCGGCCCGACCTTGAGCGCGCCTGCATCGTCGATCCAGGCGATCGAACCGCCGCCCGCTCCGATGACGTGGACGTCGACCATCGGCGTCCGCACGGGATGGTCCGCGACCAGGCGGCTCGACGCGAAGGAGGGCGCGCCGGCTTCGATCAGCGAGACGTCGGTGGACGTGCCGCCGACATCGAAGGTGATGAGATTGGGGTGGCCAACCGATCTGCCCACCTCCGCCGCACCGACGACGCCGGCTGCCGGACCGGACAGGCAGGTGCGGACCGGATGGGAGCGCACGGTCGCGACCGACATCAGGCCGCCATTGGAATGGATGGTGTAGGGCTGTGTCGCGATGCCGAGGGTGCCGATCCGCCGCAGGAAGCGGTCGAGATAGCGGTCCATGCGCGGTCCGACATAGCCGTTGATGACCGTGGTCGAAAACCGCTCATACTCGCGAAATTCCGGCAGGACACCGGCGGAAGTCGAAACGTAGAGATCGGGCGCGACTTCGCGGACGATCTCGGCGGCGCGGCGTTCCTGCGCGTCGTCGAGATAGCTGTGCAGAAAGCAGATGGCGATCGCCTGGACGCCCTCCGCGATGAGCCGCTGCGCCGCCTCGCGCACCGCCGCCTCATCGAGAGGCGCCAGCACTCTTCCCGTCACATCGATGCGCCCGGCGACTTCGATGCGATGCTCGCGCGGCACGAGGGGGGGAGGCTTGCCGACCGCGTAGTCGAACAGATGCGGCCGCGTCTGCCGGCCGATCTCGAGCACGTCGCGGAAGCCCTTCGTCGTTATGAGCCCCGTGCGGACGCCACGGCGCTCGATCACCATATTGGTCGCGACCGTGGTGCCGTGCCCGACGAAGCCGATCTCCTCGGCTTGGATGCCGAGATCGGCGATCAGCGCCGCCAGCCCGGTCTCGATCGCCTCGGAGGGGTCGGCGGGCGTGGAGGGGACCTTGAAATGGCGGACGCTGTCGCTGTGCCCGTCATGGATGGTGAAATCCGTGAACGTTCCGCCGACATCGAAGCTGACCCTGTACATACGTGCGTTGACCTCGACTGCGCGTCCCGGCATGTCTGCCTGTTATGACCGGCCTTCGCCTGATATCTGCGAATGGTCGCTTGACCACAGGCCGTTATCGGATGTTGCATCGCGAGAGACAGGCGCTCAAATACAATCTCCATCGCGACGTATGCAAAAACCTTATAGGCACTGGATGTCTCGCCAACTGAGCTATCGCGGCCTGCAGGCCTTTCGCCTGACGATGTTGACCGGCAGCGTCTCAGCCGCAGCCGCGACGCTGAACCTGTCCCAGCCGGCCGTCAGTCGTCTGCTCAAGGAACTCGAGCTCGACACCGGCCTGAGCCTTTTCGACCGTACGAGTGGCCGGCTCGTGCCGACACTGCAGGCCGGCCAGCTCCTGGAGGAGGTCGAGCGCTCCTTCGTCGGCCTAGACCGGATCGCGGCCGCGACGCGGGACATCGCCCGCGGGCGGCGCGGAACGCTGTCGGTTTCCGTGCTGCCGATCCTCGCGCACTCGCTGTTTCCCCGGGTGCTGGTCGATTTCGCCCGACAGATGCCCGGCATCTCCGTCCGTTTCGACTCGGCCGGATCCCAGACGGTGACGCAGCAGATCATGACCGGCCAGTATGACATTGGCTTCGTCAGCCTCTCCGTGCCCTTGGCCGATCTCGAGATCACGCGGCGGTACCGCCTCGCCTGCCGATGCATCCTGCCGGCAGGGCATCGACTGCACGGGAAAGCCGTGATCACGCCGCAGGATCTGCAAGGGGAGACGCTGGTCAGCGCGTCGCGGCGAACGCTGATGGACACGCAGGTCCAGGCCATGCTGAACCGCAACGGAATCGAGGTCTCCATGACGATCGAGACGCCGCTACTGCCGCTGGCGTCGTTGCTCGTGCTCGAAGGGGCCGGCCTCGCCATCGTCGATGCCATCACGGCCGCGCATCATGAGCGGCTTGGCGGAGTCGCGGCAAACTTCGAGCCGTCGGTCGAGCTCGAATTGGCCGTCGTGCGCCGGCGCGATGCGCCACAGAGCGGCGCGGAAAAGGCGCTGATGGAGATCTTCGATCTGCGGATGACCCCCTATCTGCGCTCGAGCATGTGAGTAATTCAGCAACGTGCAGGCAAAGGACCTGTTCGCAGGTTCAACCTGCGACCCGGCGGTCCACCTTCTGCATCTGACCGAGGTGGCTCACGAAGCAGACTGGTCGAGCCCCAGCATCCGCCGCGCCAGTCCCACATCGCCACCGCCCGCGAAATCGTCGAAGGCGGTCTCGGTCACGCGGATGATGTGGTGTTTGATGAAGCGCGCGCCCTCGATGGCGCCGTCCTCGGGATGCTTCAGGGCACATTCCCATTCCAGCACGGCCCAGCCTTCGTAGCCGTATTGAGCGAGCTTCGAGAAGATCGCCTTGAAATCGACCTGTCCATCGCCGAGCGAGCGGAAGCGACCGGCCCGCTCGATCCAGGACGCGAAGCCGGAATAGACGCCCTGCCGGCCGTTCGGCCGAAACTCCGCGTCCTTCACGTGGAAGGCGCTGATGCGCTCGTGATAGATGTCGATGAAGGCGAGGTAGTCGAGCTGCTGCAGCAGGAAATGCGAGGGATCGTAATTGATCCGGCAGCGCTTATGGCCGCCGAGCCTGTCGAGGAAGAGCTCGAAGGTCGCCCCGTCGAAGACGTCCTCGCCGGGATGGATCTCGAAGCCGACATCGACACCGTGCTCCTCATAGACGTCGAGGATCGGCCGCCAGCGCTTCGCCAGTTCGCCGAAGGCCTCGTCCACCAGCCCGGCCGGGCGCTGCGGCCAGGGGTAGAGATATGGCCAGGCCAGCGCTCCGGTGAAGCTGACCGAGCCGTCGAGCCCGAGCCGGCGCGAGGCCTTGGCGGCGAGCTTCATCTGCTCCACCGCCCAGGCCTGCCGCTCGGCCGGTTTGCCGCGCAGTTGTGCCGGCGCGAAGACGTCGAAGGCCGCGTCATAGGCCGGATGCACGGCGACGAGCTGGCCCTGGATATGGGTCGAGAGCTCGGTGATGACGATGCCGCTTTCGCGCGCGATGCCGGCGATCTCGTCGCAATAATCCTGCGACTGCGCCGCTTTCGCCAGATCGAACAGGCGCGCATCATTGGAGGGCAGCTGCACGCCGCGATAGCCCAGCCCTGCCGCCCATCGGGTGATGGCGGGCCAGCTGTCGAAAGGTGCCTTGTCGCCCGCGAACTGCGCGAGAAAGATTGCTGGCCCCTGCATCGTCTTCGGCATTTCATCCTCCCGTTTGGCGGGACGATGCCGCGAGTGACGACCTCTGGTCCAGACCCAGCCAGCACCATTCCTGCCAAGGGCTTCGCGTTATCTTTTGCCTGAATTTGGCTTAAGTTCGGTCTTGAGACGCCCGATACTCCGGGCATAGCCTTCAGCCAACGACCGCAACAAGGTCGATGAGGAAGCGCAGGAGGTCCGATGGCACTGCCATGGCATGCCCTGAGTCCGGACGAGCTGGCGCTGCTGGAGGCGGCGTTCTGGGCCGGCGGCGTGGCGCGCCACGGGTTGGCCGACACGCTTCAATTCTCGCGCAGCAAGACCAACGCGCTCGCGGCCGGGCTGCTCGACCAGGGACTGCTTGACGAGGCGGGCGTGCAACATTCCACCGGCGGTCGGAGGCCCGAGACGCTGCGCGTCCATGGCCGCATCGGCGTGCTGATCGGCGTCGACATCGGCGCGACGAGCCTCGACGTCGCATTGCTGCGCCCGGACCTCACGCCGATCGCGCGCCACTCGCAGGAGGTCGACGTGCAGGCCGGCCCGGGCCCGATCATGGCGCGGCTGCGCGCGCTGCTGCCGGCGATGCTGGCGCAGCACGGAATCGCGCGCGAGAACGTGCTCTCGGTCGGCATCGGCGTGCCGGGGCCGGTGAACTTCGCCATCGGCCAACTCGTCAACCCGCCGCTGATGCCAGGCTGGGACAGCTACGCCATCCGCGAGGATCTGCGCGAAATTCTCGATGCGCCCGTCTTCGTCGATAACGACGTCAACCTGATGGCGCTCGGCGTGCTCTGGCGTCAGCGCAAGCAGATCGAGAATTTCCTGGTCATCAAGGTCGGCACCGGCATCGGTTGCGGCATCGTCTGCCATGGCGAACTCTATCGCGGCGCCACCGGCTCCGCCGGTGACATCGGCCATATCTGCGTCGATCCCGAAGGCACGCTCTGCCGCTGCGGCAATCGCGGCTGCGTCGAAGCGATGGCTGCCGCGCCCGCCATTGTCGAGATGGGGCTTGAGGCTGCGCGGGAGAGGCGCAGCGAAGCGTTGGCGCGCAGACTCGCGGCGCAGGGCCGGCTCACGGCGAGCGATATCGGCGCCGCCTGCCGTGACGGCGATGCCGAAGCGGACGCCATCGTTCGCCGCTCGGGCCGGCTGATCGGTCAGGTTCTGGCGGCGCTGGTGAACTTCTACAATCCCTCGCACATCTTCATCGGGGGCGGCGTCGCGGCGATCGGCCCGATGTTCCTCGCTGCCATCCGCCAGAGCGTGAATCAGCGTTCGCTCGCACTCTCGACGCGCCATCTTGAGATCACCTCGGCGCCACTCGGGCCGGAGACGGGTCTGATCGGTGCGGGTGTCCTCGCGATGCGCGAGGCACTGCGCAGCGGGAGCCCGGCATGAGCGCCCGTGAAACCGGTGAGCAAGGCATTGGCCTCTCTGTCGCCTTCGACGGCGTCATCAAGCGTTTCGGCCCCGTCGAGGTCCTGCACGGCGTCTCCTTCGCGCTCGAGCCCGGCCGCGTCTACGGGCTCCTCGGCGAGAACGGCGCCGGCAAGTCGACGCTGATGAAGATCCTGGCCGGCTATGAGAAGCCCAGCGAGGGCCGCGTTCTGGTCGGCGGCGAGCCCGTCGCCTTCTCGGGCTCGCGGGATGCCGAGCAGCGCGGTATCGTGCTGATCCACCAGGAGTTCAACCTTGCCGAGGATCTCACGATCGCCGGCAACGTCTTCCTCGGCCATGAGCGCCGCAAGGGCTGGTTCCTCGACGAGGGGGCGATGCGCCGCGAGGCCGGTGCCGCGCTGCGGCAGGTCGGGCTCGACCGTGCACCGGATACGCCGGTGCGCCGTCTCATCGTCGCGGAGAAACAGCTTGTAGAGATCGCCAAGGCGCTCTCGCGCAAGGCGCGGTTGCTCATCATGGACGAGCCGACCGCGACGCTGACGCCGTCGGAGGTCGCGCGGTTGTTCTCGCTGATCGAGCGCATGCGCGCCGACGGCGTCACCGTCGTCTACATCTCGCACAAGCTCGACGAGGTGGAGCGCATCACCGACGAGGTGATCGTGATGCGCGACGGCAAGCTGGTCGGGCGTGCGCCGACGGCCTCGCTGAGCCGCCACGACATGGCGACGATGATGGTCGGCCGTGAGATCGAGGATCTCTTCCCCGCCAGGGAGCCCTTCGACGCGGCTGCCGTGCCGGCCTTGGCGGTCGAGCATTTCACCGTGCCCGGCTGGGCGCAGGACATCTCCTTCGCCGTGCGGCCGGGCGAGATCCTCGGCTTTGCCGGGCTGGTCGGGGCCGGCCGCACCGAGCTTTTCGAGGGCATTCTCGGCCTGCGTCCCGGCACCGGGCAGGTCGCGTTGGCGGGGAGGGCGGTCACGCTGCGTTCGCTCGGCGAGGCGACACGTCACGGGCTGAGCTATCTCAGCGAGGACCGCAAGGGCAAGGGGCTCCATGTTGACTTCCCGCTCGCGCCCAACCTCACCCTGATGGCACTGGAGCAGTATGCGAGGCCCTGGCTCGACCATGGCGCCGAGCGCAAGGCACTGGCGCGTGCGGTCGACGAGTTCGGCATTCGCACCGGTTCGCTCTCGGTCAAGGCATCCGCCTTGTCCGGCGGCAACCAGCAGAAGCTCGCGCTCGCCAAGGTGCTTCATCCGAAGCCGCGGGTTCTGGTGCTCGACGAGCCGACACGCGGCGTCGATGTCGGCGCCAAACGCGAGATCTACTTCCTGATCCATGCGCTCGCTCGCCAGGGGCTTGCCGTCGTCGTGATCTCCTCGGAGCTGATTGAGCTGATCGGGCTCGCGCATCGCGTCGCGGTGATGCGTGGCGGCCGGCTTGTCGCGACAGTCGAGGGAGCGGAGATGACGGAGGAGACCATGATCGCTCACGCCACGGGAACCCGCCATGTCGCAGCCTGAGATCGCAGCGGCGCCGGCCGGCGAGGCGCGTCGCGCCGAGACGGGCCGCTCCATCGGCGACCGGATCGCCAGCCTCGGGCCGATCATCGGCCTCGTGCTGCTCTGCGCCGCCGGCGCCGGGCTGAACAGCGATTTCGCGACGCTCGACAACGCGTTGAACGTGCTGACCCGCACGGCCTTCATCGGCATCATCGCCGTGGGGATGTGCTTCGTCATCATCCTCGGCGGCATCGACCTCTCAGTCGGCTCGATGGCGGCTCTGATCGCCGGCTGCGTCATCATGTTCATCAACTGGGCGGCCGGCGCGCTGGGTTCGCCGCTCCTGGCCGTGATCTGCGGGGCCGGGTTAGCCGTGCTGCTCGGAGCCGTCTTCGGCCTGATCCACGGTGTCCTGATCGCCAAGGGGCGGATCGAGCCCTTCATCGTCACGCTTGGCACGCTCGGCATCTACCGGGCCTATCTCACCTACTTCGCCGATGGCGGCGCGCTGACGCTGGAGAACAGCCTCGCCGATCTCTACGCCCCGGCCTATTACGGCAGCCTGCTGGGCGTGCCCGTGCCGGTGATCGCCTTCCTCGTCGTGGCCGTGATCGGTGCGGCGATCCTGAACAAGACCGCCTTCGGCCGGCATGTCCAGGCAATCGGCTCCAACGAGACCGTGGCGCGCTATGCGGCGGTCGATGTCGAGCGGGTCAAGATCCTGACCTACATGCTGCTCGGCATCTGCGTCGGCATCGCCACGCTGTTCTACGTGCCGCGTCTGGGCTCGGCCTCGCCGACCACCGGCCTGCTCTGGGAGCTCGAAGCCATCGCCGCCGTCATCGTCGGCGGCGCCGCGCTCAAGGGCGGACAGGGCAGCATCACCGGCACAGTCGTCGGCGCGATCCTGCTCTCGGTGATCAGCAATATCCTCAATCTGACGAGCCTCATCAGCGTCTATCTCAACGCCGCCGTGCAGGGCTTCGTCATCATCACCGTCGCGTTTTTGCAGAAGGGCCGCCGCTGAAGGCGAGTTCACATAGGGAGAGAAGCGATGCTCAAGCAGACCAGACGCAGCCTCATGCTCGCCACCGCAGCGGGCCTCGCCTTCGCGGCCAGCGGCGTAGCCGCCGAACCGGTCAATCTCGGGGTCTCGATCCCGGCCGCGACGCACAGCTTCATGGGCGGCATCAACTACTGGGCCAACCAGGCGAAGAAGGATCTTGAGGCCAAGCACAAGGACCTGAAGATCACGATCCGCACCGCCGCCAACGCCACCGAGCAGGCGAACCAGCTCCAGGACCTGAGCACCGTCAACAAGATCAACGCGCTGGTCGTCTTCCCCTTCGAATCCGCCGCGCTCACCCGCCCCGTTGCCAACGTCAAGGCCAAGGGCGCCTATGTGACCGTCGTCGACCGCGGCCTGACCGACACCTCGGCGCAGGATGCCTATGTCGCCGGCGACAACACGGCCTTCGGCAAGATCCCGGCCGAGTACATCGTCAAGGCGCTGGGCGGGAAGGGCAATGTCGTGGCCCTGCGCGGCATCCCGACCACGCTCGATACCGAGCGTATGGACGCCTTCAACAGCGTGCTGAAGGGCCATCCCGATATTAAGCTGCTCGACGCCAAGTTCGCCAACTGGAACCGCGACGACGCCTACAAGGTCACGCAGGACTTCCTGACCCGCTTCAAGGACATCGACGCCATCTGGGCGGCCGACGACGACATGGCCTTCGGCGCCATTCGTGCGATCGACCAGGCCAACCGCAAGGACATCAAGGTCATCTTCGGCGGCGCCGGAGCCAAGGACATGGTCAAGACGATCATCGACGCCAAGGATCCGCGCATCCAGGCCAATGTCAGCTACTCGCCGAAATTCATCTACGACGCGGTCAAGCTGACCGCCGAGGCGCGGCTGAAGGGCGAGAAGCTGCCGGCGACGACGATCATCCCCTCGGTGCTGATCGACAAGGGCAACGCCAAGGACTTCTACTTTCCCGACTCGCCGTTCTGACGCGCGACGCGTCCCATACCGGCTGCTCCCTTCGCGGAGCAGCCGGCCTCATCACCACGGACAGGCCGATGACTGAAACGACACCATGCCGCCTGCGCTATGCCATGGTCGGTGGTGGCCATGGCGCCTTCATCGGCGCGGTGCACCGCCACGCCATCGCGCTCGATGGACTGGCGGAGCTTGCCGCCGGCGCGCTCTCCTCGACGGCGGAAAAGGCGATCGCGTCGGGGCGGGCGCTCGGCCTCGCCGACGAGCACAATCACGGAAGCTGGCAGAGGCTGCTCGAGACGGAGTTGAAGCGCGCTCCCGAGGAGCGCATCGATGCCGTCGTCATCGTGACGCCGACCGACAGCCATTTCCCGATCGCGCAGGCTTTCGCCGGAGCCGGCTTCAACGTCGTCTGCGACAAGCCACTCGTCCATACGCGCGAGCAGGCCGACACGCTTGTCGCTGCGGTGGCCAGGGCGGGCACGGTCTTCGGCGTCACCTACAACTACACCGGCTATCCGATGGTGCGGCAGGCCCGCGAGATGGTGCGCAGCGGCGCACTCGGCGCCGTCCGCAAGGTCGTGGTCGAATACAATCAGGGCTGGCTCGCCACCGCGCTGGAGGCGACCGGCAACAAGCAGGCCGGCTGGCGCACCGACCCCGCCCGCAGCGGCATCGCCGGCGCCCTCGGAGACATCGGCTCCCATGCCGAGAATCTGGTCTCGACGGTGACGGGGCTCGAGATCGAGGAACTGATCGCAGATCTCGGCGCGCTCGTGACCGGCCGAGCCCTCGACGACGATGCCAGCATGCTGCTGCGCTTCAAGGGCGGGGCACGCGGCGTGCTCGTCGCCTCGCAGATCAATGCCGGCATGGAGAACGATCTGCGTCTGAGGGTCGCTGGTGAACTCGGGACGCTGGAGTGGCGGCAGGAGGATCCCAACCGGCTCGTCCATCATCGACGCGACGGCGCCGCCGAGATCCTGACGCGCGGCTCGCCCTGGCTCGGCGAGGCGGCACGGCGAGCGGTGCGCCTGCCTTCCGGCCATCCGGAAGGCTTCATCGAGGCGTTTGCGAATGTCTATCGCGGCATCTTCGCCGATATCCGCGCCCGGGGCGCTGGCAAGGTCGCCGACCCGATCGACGCCGATTATCCTCGCGTCGAGGACGGCGCGCGCGGCGTGCGCTTCATCGAATGCGCCGTGGCATCATCGGCTGCGCGACGCTGGCAGCCCTTTCCTCCATCAGGCAAGTAACCTCGACGTTCCAGAGTGTCATACCCGCCACCAGCAGACGCTGGGCTATCGGGTCGGACAGGGATTTCGGCGTCACTTGTTCTGCAGCGCGCCAAGTTCGCCTTGGCGGGATGCAATAAGGGGATAGTGAAGGGCAAAGGAAACCACGTCGTCGTCGGGTCCAGCCTCTGCCGCGAGCGCCCCGCGAAAGGAGCACTATTTCTTAGAACAAAATCATCATGAAACTAGCGCGTTTGCGCGTCGAATAATTAGACACTGGAGTATTCAATCAGAACTCTCGGAATAAGATTCTCGATTTCTCGCATTCTATCGTCATTTTTCTTAGACGACCTCGAATAAGAGCGAATGTGCCACCCGAGCGCGCCACTTTTTTTGGCCAATGATAGCGACTCATCCAGAAGCGCTTCGCCTGCGATCTGATCGCCTAGGCGCATTGTCAGCTCGCCCTTGAGGCGCAGGATCTCGGGCGCGACCCATAGGCGATGGCCGCGCGCGAGATGAGCCAACTGCTCGTCGAGCAACGCATTGGCAGCATCCGACTGGCCGGACGACATGAGCGCCTCGACGAGCGCGAGAACGAACGCCGAATGGTGCTGCATGAAGCGCGCGCTGCGGAGTTCGTCGACTGCCCGTCGCATGAGAGGCAGGCCACGCTCGGGCTCACCCTGCAAGAACCGCAAGTGACCCCGATAGCCCTGCGCATAGATATGCCAGACCTCGAGCCGGTGACGCGCCGTCTCGTCGAGCAGGTCATCGATAAGGCGTTCCGCCCGCTCGAGGTCGCCGTTCAGCAAGGCTACTGGGCAGGCGGACTGGGCGAGCGTGTAGCAGAGCGACAGATGATGATCGAGGGCGCGGGCCTCCGCGATACTGGCATCTGCCGTGTCCGCAGCCGCGCCCGTATAGCCCTGCAGCCACAGGATACGGGACAACGTCATCAGGGCGGCGATGCGTGGGGAGACCTGATAACGGGCAATATGTGTGAAATGGCCTGACGGTGGGTACCGGTCGAGCATCTGCTCGATGTGATGGCGCGCCGCCGGCTGGTCGCCGAGGAAATGCAACGAAGTTCCGATCAACCTGTCCCCAATCGCCAGATCGTCGCGATCGGGGGATTGTTCCGCCGCGCTCCTGAACTGGAATGCACTGTCGAGTGCCGCCTCGAATCCGGCGCACTTCATGTGGCCTGCCCAGAGCCCCCATAGCGACCGCAATCGATAATCGTTGTCGTCCAGCCGCTCCGCGAGGCCATGCGCGGCCTTCCACACGTCGCTCGTCTCTCGCGCCGTGCCGGCGTTGTACATCAGCGACCAGCCCCGCGCGGTCTGCAGCTTCAGCACGATGCCATCGCTGGAATCGGGTTCCTGCCCATATTGCGCGAGCGCCTTCTCGACACGCTCGCGACATTCGCTGACCAGCGAAAGACGCAGCCAGAGCGGAATCGCCGCGACGGTTAGCGAGACACCGGATGGGAGGTCACCATCCGGCGAGAAGGCCCAGTTAAGGGCCGCCCGCAGATCAGCCAGAAGGGCTTGCTCATCCGGGGCCCGCTCCGGGTCCTTTCGATCGATCTCAGCCAACAGATCAAGGCATAGATTTACATGCCGCCTGGCGACTTCGACTGCGCAGGGCGCGGCTGCGAGCTTTTCCCTGGCATAGGCGCGAGTGGTCTCCAGCAGAACGAAGCTGAGTCCATCTTCGCTGGTAGCCGTGCTGAGCAGTGACTGCGAGATGAGATCGGCGATGCCCTCGGTCACATCCGCGGAACTCAGCTCACCCCAAGCTGCGACCACCGAGGCTGAGTGCAGTGTAAACCGGTTTGGAAATACGGCCAGCCGCCGCAACAGCGTCCGATCACGCTCCGTCAGCAGGTTGAAGCTCCAGTCCAATGTAGCGTGGAGCGCCTGTTGCCGCGGCAAGGCACGGCGCTCGCCGCGGGTCAGCACCGCGAAGAGATTGTCCAGCACGGCGGCAAGCCCGCGCACCCCGAAAGCTTCAAATCGTCCGGCGGCGAGTTCCAGCGCCAGAGGTATTCCATCCAAGCGTCGGCAGATATCGGCTACGAAGCGGCCATCCTCATCACCAAGCGCAATGCTGCCGCAGCGGGCGGACACGCGCTCGACGAACAGAGCAGCAGCAGGATAGGCCAGTGCCTCATCCAGGCTGAGTGCTTCCGAGACGGGCGGCGCGGCAAGCGGCTCCAGTCGATAGACCCACTCCTCGGCGACCCGCAGCGGCTCTCGGCTCGTGGCCAGGATCACAACACCTGGTGCGTGACGCAGAATCGCCTCGACGATTTCGACCACCGGGTCGATCACGTGCTCGCAATTGTCGATGACGAGGAGGCAAGCCGCCTCTCGCAGATAATGCACGATGCTCGATAGCGCATCATCGCCGGCCAGGACCGCACCGAGCGCCGACGCAAAAGCGATCGGAACGGCGTGCCCATCGGAAAGAGAAGCGAGATCGACGAAGACGACCTTCTGCCAAGGAGGCCTATCTCCAAATTCGCGCATCTGAGCGATCACCGAGAGAACCAGGGTGGTCTTGCCAACTCCCCCCGTCCCGACGACGGTGACCACTCGGCGCTGCTGGATTTGCTTCGCCAGCCTCTGGATCGCTCGATCCCGCCCGATGATTCTGCCCGACCGTATGGGGGGCATGTCGTCACCTTGCCGATCCGGAACACTAGCCGGGTCGCCGGGCAGACGAGACTGCCTGCGGTGCACCTTCTCGACGAAGCTGTATCCACGGTTGGGCACCGTAACGATGAAGCGCCGGCCATGGCGTCCATCGCCGAGGACGCGACGCAGTTCGTTGATCTGGACACGAACATTTGCCTCGGCGACGAAAGTGCCCGGCCAGGCACGCGCGAGAAGGTCATCCTTGCTGAGGATCTGCTCGGAGGCTTCGACGAGCAGACATAGGAGATCCAAGGCGCGGCTGCGAATGCCGACCGGCTTGTTGTTCTCAAGCAGGATCCGCCGCGAGGGCACGAGCTCGAACGAGCCGAACGACAGAACCTGTTCTGAACTGTCGATCACTGTCACGTCGTCTAGCGCCTGTCCCGGGATTGCCGCATGCCGCGAGGAATGACGGCCCGCCAGGCTGTGGCAGGAGATCTGGCCGTCTGATCGTCGCTTGACCTCGTCACGTTCCGCACCGCCTCTGACCAGCGCCTGGCTGCCCGACAATCCTAGCTCTCAGGCGCCGCCGCCGTCCACGCCGCCCCGGACCCAAACGCGCCGGTCGCTGGTAAGCGAGGCCATTGCACCTCCAACATCGCCAACGACCTTCTTGATGACCGTCACCCGGGCGAGGCAACCGCTCCCGCAGTTTTGAATTTTACATCTTTTAACCAGTGCCGCCGGCCCGTCGATGCTAGCTGTGGTGTCAATCAATCGAGAGATAGGGGACCATGCCTCGCACGCTCGATACACTCACGCTTGCCGATGCGAAGCAGATGCTTGAGGCCGGCGAGGCCAAGGCGGCGAGCCTTGGAATTCCCTACAACATTGCGGTGGTCGACGCCGGAGGCGCTCTCATCGCCTTCACCCGCCAGGACGGTGCTCTCGCGGGAAGTATCGATCTCGCGATCGGCAAGGCCAAGACGGCGCGCATGTTCGACAAGGCGACGGATTATCTTGCCGAGTTGGCCCAGCCCGGTGCGCCCCTGTTCGGGATCGAGCAGAGCAATGGCGGCAACGTCGTGATCTTTGGTGGCGGCCTGCCAGTGAAGGTAGACGACCAGATCGTCGGCGCGGTCGGCACCAGTGCCGGTTCGGTCGATCAGGACATTGCGGTCGCCGCAGCAGCCGCGGCCGCCATCAGCCAGAGCCCGAAATCGTAGAACGCCGCATTCGCGGCAACGAACAGTAACGTCTGCCGAGGGAAAGCGCTGTCATGTTCGAACTCACGGTCAACGGAGTGAAGCATCAAGTCGACGTCGTCCCAGAGATGCCTCTGCTCTGGGTCCTGCGCGATGAGCTCGGCATTACGAGCCCCAAATATGGCTGCGGAATAGCTCAGTGCGGCGCCTGTACGGTGCAGATCGATGGAGCCGCCGTCCGCTCGTGCCAGGCGCGGGCCGCCGATGTCGCAGGCAAGGCGATAACCACCATCGAAGCGGTCGGCAGCGGAAAGCTGCACCCGGTTCAGGAAGCCTGGATCGAGCATCAGGTCCCGCAATGTGGCTACTGCCAGACCGGCCAGATCATCCAGGCGATTTCGCTCCTCAAAGCCATTCCGAGGCCGACCGACAGGGACATCGACGACGTGATGTCAGGCAACCTCTGCAGGTGTGGCACCTATGAGCGCATTCGCATCGCGATCCATGCGGCCGCCGCGAAGATGGGAGGGAAATGACATGGGTGAAATGTCCGATCTTTCCCGCCGCAGCTTCGTTTTCGGCTCCGCCGCGGCGGCCGGAGGTGTCGCTTTCGGGCAGTATGCCCAGGCGCAGGCACCTTCGTCCCCAGCCGCGGCGAACCCGCTGACGGCGGGCCTCGGTCCGCATTCGGTCACATTCAATCCGTGGGTCGAGATCAGTCCGGAAAAGATCACGCTGATCGCCCAGCATGCCGACAAGGGCCAGGGTGTCGGCTCGATCCAGCCGCTCATGATCGCCGAGGAGCTGGACCTCGAGCCGGGCCAATTCGAGATCCGCTTCGCCGGACCCAGCCCCGCCTATTTCAACACCGGTTTTGCCCATGAACTCGCGCCCTTCATGGCGCCGGACCAGAGCCCCGAGGCCGAGAAGGCGCGCGCGGCCGCTCTGGAGTGGCTCAGGAAGGCCGGTCTCCAGATGACCGGCGGCTCCAGCACGATTCCGGACACCTACGACAAGCTGCGAATGGCCGGCGCGGTCGCACGTGAGACGCTGAAGGCGGCTGCGGCCAGGCGCAGCGGCATCCGGGCGGCCGAGCTGCGCACAGAGGCGGGAAACGTGATCCTGCCGAACGGAACAAAAATTTCGTATGTCGCTCTCGCAGCGGATGCGGCGAAGATCACGCCGGTTGCGGTCACCAAGCTCCGCGACCCGTCGCAATGGCGAATTCTCGGCAAGCCGATGGAGCGCCTCGACATCCGCTCGAAAGTCACCGGCGAGATGAAATTCGGCATCGACCGGGCGATGGACGGCATGGTCTACGCGGCGGTCAAGCTGAACCCCAACAAGGGCCAGCCGATCAAATCCTACGATGCGAGCAAGGCCCAGGCGATGCCGGGGGTCCAGAAGGTCCTCAAGATATCGAATGGCATCGCGGTGATCGCGACCAACAGCTGGTACGCGATGCAGGCGGCCGCAGCTGTCGATTGCGTCTGGGAGCCGAGCACATATCCTGCCGAGCAGGCTGAGCACTGGAAAATCGCGGCCTCGTCCTTCTCGCCGCAATTCCTCGCCAAGGAATGGCGCAACGACGGCAATATCGACGCCGGATTGAAGGACGGAACGCTGGTCAAGGCGGAATATCGCGCGCCCTATGTCGGGCATCAGCCGCTGGAGCCGCTCAACGGCATCGGCATCGTGACCGACAAGGACATGGAAATCTGGGTCGGCCATCAAACGCCGCAGTCCGTGCAGTACATCGCCGCAACGGCGATCGGCATGAAGCCCGAACAGGTGACGTTCCATAACGAGTGGATGGGCGGGAGCTTCGGGCATCGCCTCGAGTTCGAGAACATCCGCGTGCTCGCCGAGATCGCGAACCAGCTGCGCGGAACACCGGTGAAGCTCATCTTCTCGCGGGAGGAGGATTTCCTTCAGGACATTCCCCGCCAGATCGCGATGGGGAAGTATCGGGGCAGCGTCAAGAACGGAAAGATCGTCGCGGCCGATCTGCAGGTGGCCGCAACGGCGCCGTTCAAGGAACTTCAGGCGAGAATGGGCGCGCCCACCAAGGATCCCGATGGCCAACTCGCGGTCGGCATCTGGAACGTCTACTACGACATTCCCAACTATCGCGCGCGGAGCTTCGAGATACAGGGGTTGTCGCCATCCACGACATGGCGCTCCGTCGGGGCCTCGGCCAATGGGTTCTTCACCGAGAGTTTCATCGACGAATTGATCCACGCCGCGGGGCTCGACCCGCTGAAGGCGCGCATCGAGATGTGCAGGATTCCGATCTACCGGAAGCTCCTGGAAACCGTTGGCGAGATGGCGGACTGGAAGGGACCCCTGGGAGGCGGGAAGGGCCGGGGGGTCGCGTTCGTCGAGTCCTTCGGAACGGCTGTCGCCGAGATCGTCGAAGTGACGATGACCGATGCGGGCATCAAGGTCGACAAGGTCTGGGTGGCGGCCGATGTCGGCAAGGTCGTCGATCCCGTCAATTTCGAGAACCTCGTCCAGGGCGGCGTCGTCTGGGGCCTCGGCCATGCCATGAACTGCGAACTCACCTATTCGAAGGGGGCCGTGCAGCAGACCAACTACCACCATCACGAAGCCATGCGCATGTATCAGTGCCCGGCGATCGAGGTGCGCGGCCTCGAAAATGACTACACGGTCAGGGGCATCGGCGAGCCGCCCGTACCACCGGCGGCGCCGGCGCTGGCCAATGCGATCTTCGCCGCGACCGGCAAGCGCATCCGGGAAATGCCCTTCAACAAGTTCATCGATTTCGTGTGAGGGCGGGACATGAGAAGCACAACCCTGATCGCGCTCACGCTCGCTAGCTCGTCGATCGTGGCCCTGGTGGGAATTGTCCTGGCCAAGGAACCGTCGAAGGATGCGTTGCCGTTGGGCAGCGTCAGCCAAGCCGAGGGGCTGCTGGCCTGGAAGAGAGTCGAAGCCGTGGTGACGCATCCGCGCTGCGCAAATTGCCATGTCGACGCGAAGGCCATTCCGATCTGGACGCCGGCCGGCGAAGGCAAGTCACGCGTACACGGCATGAACATTCGGGGCGGCGAGAGCCGCATCGGAGCCGAGACTGTTCCCTGCTCGAGCTGCCATGTCACGTCGACATTGCCGAACCCGCCTGCACCAGCGCCCTTGACGGCAGGCATCGACTGGCAGCTCGCTCCGGTCGAGTTCATCTGGTTCGGCAAGAGCGGCGCCGAAATCTGTGCCCAGCTCAAGGATCCCAAGCGCAATGGTGGTCGCGACGCGGCCGGACTGCTTGAGCATCTGCGGCACGATGCCTCTCTGCACGGATTTATCCCCCGGGCATGGGAGCCAGGTGCGGGCCGCTCGACCCCGCCGGGAACATTCGAGGACCATGTCAAGGATATGGCGCTGTGGGGAGCTGCCGGACAGCCCTGTCCAGGCTGATAACGCAAACATTGGCGAGAAGGTTGAGACCAATCCTTGGTCGCTGCTTCGCGCTCCCGAAGCGACAAGCGGAGCCTCGCCATTGGCAGCAGGCACCGACAGGGCGATTCCGCGGATCGCCCACCGCCATCGCGAATGGAGGTACCGATGCTGGACAAAGCCTATCGAGGGCAATGTGCTGCTGTGCAGGTGCATTGCACGGACGAAGCGGAGCGGCGTAACCGCGGCCTCACGCTGTTCGCCCTCGCACTCGGCAGTTTCTGTATTGGGACGTCCGAATTTGCGAGCATGGGGATCCTTCAGCTGTTCTCGGCCAGCCTCGGCATCGATATCCCAACGGCGACGAACGCGATCGCGGCCTATGCCCTTGGCGTAGTGATCGGCGCTCCTCTGGTAACGCTGGTGGCGGCACGGCTGAATCGGCGAACCCTTCTGCTGGGCCTGATGGGCCTGTTCATCATTGGCAATGTCCTGTCGGCGGTCGCCACGGATCTCGGCATGTTCGCCCTGGCGCGCTTCGTCAGCGGGATGCCCCAAGGGGCCTATTTCGGCGCCGGCGCCGTGGTCGCGTCCTACATCGTCGGCCCCGGCCATGGGGGAAAAGCGTTCGCGTTGGTCATGACCGGCCTAACGGTCGCAACGATCATCGGCTCACCACTGGCGACATTTCTTGGCCAGATCGTGGGGTGGCGAAACACCTATCTCAGCGTCGCCGGGGTTGCCGTTCTGGCGTTCATTGCCTTGCTTGCCTGGGTCCCTCGAACCGAAGCACTTCGTGGCGGGCCCGTGGTGCAGGAGCTCGCCTCGCTGCGCAAGCCGGCTGTCTGGGCAATGATGCTCGTCGCAGCGCTCGGCGTTGCCAGCATCTTCGCGGTGTACACCTTCATCGGCCCCTTCGTCACCGACACGGCGGCGCTCGATCAAGTTTGGATTCCCATAGCCCTCGCGCTGTTCGGGGTCGGCATGACCGCTGGCAACCTCATCGGCGGAAGGCTGGCGGACACCTATCCCGCGCGAGGATTGGGCATAGGCTTCGGCAGCGCCTTGGTCGTGCTTGCGGTTCTGGCCATCGGAGGCGGCCATGTGTGGATTCTGTTGCCGGCGCTGTTCGGCGTCGGCATGACGATGATGGTTGCCATTCCCACAATTCAGGTTCGTCTGACGGGCCTCGCGCCAGAGGCGCCGACGCTGATGGGCGCGATGAACCTTGCAGCGCTCAACGTCGCCAACGCCATTGGCGCCTGGGCGGGCAGCGCAACGATTGCGGCCGGCTTTGACGTGCTATCCACCGTATGGGCAGGGTTCGGGCTGACGTTGATGGGCCTTGTCGTATTCGCGCTCACCCTGCGGAGGGCGCCTCAGCTCGCGCCCGCGTGACTGCGATCAAGCTCTTCACCCGGTCGGATGGTGTCGTGCACGAGACGTGGCATAATCCAACGCGGAGGTCACCATATGGCAATCGGCGACGCCCGGCGGGAGCAGGTTTTTCCGACACTGTCCGCACTTCAGATCGCGACGGCGCGTCGCTTCGCGAGCGCTGCGCCACAATGCTTCGGCCCCCGCGACATCATCTATGAGATCGGTGCCCGAAACGCTCCCTCCTGGTTGATCCTCGATGGTTCGGCTGACGCGATCAGGCGCGGCGCCGCAGGTCAGTCCTCGGTCGTCACCACCTACGGTCCGGGCCAATTCACTGGCGAGACCAATCAGCTTTCGGGGCGTCCATCCCTCATGTCGGTCGTGGCAGGTGACGCTGGCGCGACCGCGATACCCTTCGATGCACCGCATCTCCGCGCGCTCATCATTGGATCGGCGGATGTCGGGGAAACGATCATGCGCGCCTTCATCCTCCGGCGCGTCATGTTGATCGAGGCGGGGCAGACCGGCGGCGCAGGGTCGATTCTGGTCGGACGCCGGGATGATCCGGACATCGTCGCTTTATCGGGCTTCCTGACCCGCAACAGTTACCCCCACACCGTTATCGCCGCATGCGAGGAAGAGGGACGTGAGCTGGTCGATCGGCTCGGCGTCGCCCCCGATGATCTGCCCCTGATGATCTGTCCGAACGGCACCGTGCTCAGAAAACCGAGCATTGCGGATGCCGCGTCCTGTCTCGGCATCATTCCGGATCTCGACTCGAAGACGGTCTATGATGTGGCGGTCATTGGGGCTGGGCCGGCTGGGCTCGCAGCTGCGGTATATGGCGCATCCGAAGGACTTTCTGTCCTGGTCTTGGACAGCCGCGCCTTCGGCGGTCAGGCTGGCGCATCCGCCCGGATCGAAAACTATCTTGGCTTTCCGACCGGCATATCCGGACAGGCGCTAGCAGGGCGCGCCTTTAGTCAGGCGGCGAAGTTCGGCGCCGAACTCGCCATCCCATTGACCGTCGAGCTGCTCCGCTGTCACGGCGCGGATGCGGACGCCCCGTTCACCCTCGAGCTCAGCAACGGTAACACTGCGCGCTCTCGCACCATCGTGATCGCTTCGGGCGCGCGCTATCGGCAGCCCGACATTCCCAACATCGCTGAACTGGAGGGGGCCGGCGTTTCCTACTGGGCATCGCCCGTCGAGGCGCGGCTTTGCTCCGGGCAGGACGTCGTCCTGGTCGGCGGAGGGAACTCGGCGGGCCAGGCGGTTGCCTATCTCGCGCCGCAGGTCCGGCGTTTGCACCTGGTGGTGCGCCGCCCCCTTGAGCAGACGATGTCCCGATATCTGATCGATCGCATCGCGGCATTGCCTAATGTCGAACTGCACACGGACAGCGAGATTGCCGATTTGCACGGAGACCGGGCGACAGGGCTGACAGGCGCGACGTTTCGGGACAGACGGACCGGCGCGATCCGGGAGTGCACCGTGCGCCACCTTTTTCTGTTCATCGGTGCCGATCCGAATACGCGCTGGCTCGACGACTGTGTGGCGCTCGACGGAACGGGCTTCGTCCTCACGGGGGACCGCGCCGGTGCCGACGAGCGGCTGCCGCTCGAAACCAGCTGCCCGGGTGTCTTTGCCGTCGGAGACGCACGTGCCGGCTCGACCAAGAGGGTCGCCGCCGCCGTCGGCGAAGGTGCGGCAGTCATCGCACAGATTCACTCTGTCCTGAAACGGCATGCCGGACGAGAAGTGAATGCGGCGCGGCAGGCCTGACGGAGAATGGCCTCTGCAAGGGCTCATGGCCAGCCATAGGGAGGTCCATTCTCGGCCAGGCGGAACCTTGGAATCCCCGGAGTGGTTGGACAGCAGATTGCCACCTCGTTTGGTCTGACAACCGGCTCAGAACTCTAGCGGCGGCAAGGAACGAATGGGGCACATCTCGCGCATGGGGACATAGTCGACGACGGATCGTCGGCGGCATGATCTCGCTGCGCCGTTGTGGCCCCCCAACCTGACTCTGTCGCCCCGCGGACCGTCGTCATGCTGGCAAGAAAGCCAGCCCGGCTCTTGGCTATCGCGACCGCCAAGGGGACAGCGTGTGTGGCCTGGTCGACCCCTGTGGCGTCGTCATTCGCGCACCCGACCGGTGCGCGGCATAACGCCTTGGCCTGTCGTCTTGTAGACGATCCCTTGCGGTAACCGTCTTGTCGATCGCGAGATCGATGCTTCCGATCAAAGCACGATCATGGCGGGCCTCCGCCTCCGGTAAAACGCGGTAAAAATTGGCAAATTTCGATCACTCGCACTGGCCGATGACGGAAAGTTGATGCTTATGGGGTGGGGCGCGTCGCCGTTGTCTTGGGATGTCAGACGCCGGCCGATGGAAGTCCATGCGTTGGCCGCGGGAGGTCTCCGATGGTCCTTTTCGAGTCGATCCTGGCGTACTTGCTCGGTGCGGTCCTGCTTGCAGCGTTGGCGCGCAGGATGGGCGTCGCCTATCCCGTTATGCTGGCCGTCGCCGGAGCCGCCCTGGCGTTCGTCCCGAATGTTCCGCAAATCCCGCTCGACCCCGATCTCGTGCTCGTCCTCTTCGTAGCGCCAATTCTCCTGGATGCCGGTTTCGACACATCGGTCCGCGATCTCAGGAGAAACTGGCGCTGCATCGGTGGTCTGGTTGTGGTCGCCGTGGGCCTGACGACGGTCGCTGTCGCGTGTGTAACGCGCTGGTTGGTCCCGGAAATTCCCTGGGCAGCCGCAATCGCCCTGGGCGCGATCGTGGCGCCCCCCGATGCCGTCGCGGCCACGGCGATCCTGCGTCGGGTGCGGCCGCCGCATAGGCTGATCGTCATTCTTGAGGGCGAGAGCCTGCTCAATGATGCGACCGCCCTGCTGATCTATCGGCTTGCCGTCGCGGCAGTGGCCGCTGGCAGCTTCTCTCCGGTCGATGCGCTCCCGACATTCGGGCTCGTCGTATTCGGCAGTGTCGCTCTCGGCGGATGCCTGGGGTGGCTCGTCGTGCGATTGCTGGCTCGCTTCGAAGACGCGCCAAGTCTGATCATCCTGCAGTTCATCACCACGTTTGGCGTGTGGATCCTCTCGGAGCGGCTGCATCTCTCGGGCATCATCACGATCGTCGTATACGCCATGGTGCTTGCTTGGTCAGTTCCAGCTATGACCAGTGCGAGATTGAGGATCCCGATGTATGCCGTTTGGGAGACGGCAATCTTTGTGCTTCAAATATTCGCCTTCATATTGGTTGGGCTACAGCTTCGGCCAATTTTTGGTAATCTCGACGCCGCAACGATCGCAAAATATGGGGTCGTGGCCGTAGCGGTGCTGGTCACGACCATCGTCGTGCGGCTTGTGTGGGTGTTTTTCGATCACCGCGTGGCAAGTTTTTCGCTGCCGCACGATGCTCCGCGCGATGACCTCCAGCCAGACGTCACTTCCCGCAGTGATGGCATCATCATTGCGTGGTGCGGCATGCGAGGCATCGTCACCTTGGCTGCCGCTTACGCGCTGCCAGTTCATTTCCCATACCGCGATTTGATCTTGATCTGTGCCTTCGGCGTGGTGGTCGGAACCCTCGTCGTTCAGGGCCTTACGCTCCCACTGCTGCTTCACCACCTTCCCATTGAGGATCATCATCCCATCGAACGCGAATTTCGAACCGCTCGAAGGCAAGCCTTGGAGGCGGCAATGGGCGCGATAGCTGAGCACAGAACGGGTGCGGCAGGCATGGTCCAGGCCGAGTATGCTGAGATGCTGCAGCAGTCGCTCGAGGAGGAGACTGCCGACACCGAGCAGAACAGGCTGAGACGGAAGGCGCTGGCGGTCGCACGCGACAAGGCCCTCGAGATGCGACGCGCCGGGGAGATCGGTGACAACGCCTTCCATAAGCTGGAAGAGGAGCTCGACTGGCTCGAACTCGGGGCGGTCGCGCGAAGCTCGGCATGAGCGCTGCGTTCGACCTCTTCACCATCCATGCAGGTTGCAAGTGCTCTCTTCCGGGCCCCGCGAACTGCCTGGCCCTTCCTCCTGATCACGCGGCCAGCCGCCAAAAGAAGAGGGAGCGTCAACAGGGCGATGTCGAGGATGGTCCTACGTCCTGGCGAGGGCCCAATGGAACCTTAACGGCTTTTTACAGCGATTAACGGGCATGACGCGGCGTCTGAGTGCAAGTTCACTCCGCCAGCGGGGCGATGATCGGGGGGACGCGCTGGCAAGGACTGCCACTGCTGTGGAGCGAAGACCCGCGATGGCTCTCGGGTGCCCGCGTTCAAGCGCCGAGGACTCGTAAGGGGGCGATGTCTCGGAGGCCGCCTGGACGCAATGCACGAGCAGCGCTTCACGGGGCGCCAGGATCGATGGAGCTTGCCGCATAGGGCGATCGAAAGGCCGGCGCCAAGCCGGGACACGATCCAGACCTAGCTGAATTGCCGAATGCACCAACAATCGAGGAGACTGTCGTGACCCAACATGTGCTGTTCATCGTCACCAACGCAGCCGTGATCGGCCCTCACAACCGCAAGACAGGCTTCTTTTTCGCCGAGATCGCGCATCCTTTCGATGTGCTCGACAGGGCGGGCATTGCGATCGAGTTCGCGTCGCCCGCCGGCGGATGGACGCCCCACGACGCCTACGACGAGAAGGACCCGGCCCAGAAAGACTTCTTCGAGAGCAAGGCCTTCCGGCGGCTGAATCACAGTCGCAAGCTGTCCGAAGTGGACGCCGCGGACTACGACGCCATTCTGGTGCCCGGCGGGCTTGGGCCCATGGTCGATATCCAGCGCAACACGGATGTCCAGAGGGCCGTCGTGCGTGCCTGGAGCACGGGCAAGCTGGTGGCCGCCGTCTGCCACGGTCCGTGCGCATTGCTCGGCGTGGATCTTGGCGACGGCACCCCGTTCGTGCGCGGCAAGAAACTCACGTCGTTCTCGAAGAAGGAAGAGTACGACTACGCTCGAGACGACGTGCCATACGAGCTCGAGGACGCCTTGACTGCCGAAGGCGCCGATTACTCGTCGACATCGAATTGGCAACCGAAAGTCGTCGTCGATGGCCGCCTCATCACTGGTCAGAATCCCGCCTCAGCCGGGCCGCTGGCGGAGGAATTGCTCGCTGCGCTCAAACAGGCCGCGGCGCCGGCGCAGGGCAGCGAGGCTCGAACGAAGAGACTCGAGACTGCGCTCTAGCTCGCAGGTGCGAAACCCGGTCACCGAACGCCTGCCTCAGGATTGGACTGGAGCCCTCCGCATGACGCACTCAACGTCGAAAATAACCGCCATCCTGACCGCTCACCCAGGCAAAGACGCCGATTTGAACGGGCTCCTTGTCGAGATGGCACCGCATTGCAGGGCCGAGCCCGGCAATCTGCGCTGGGACATCTGGCGCGACCCGACGCATGAGGGTCGATATGTGCTCGACGAACTCTATCGAGGAGCGGCGGCCGTCGAGGCGCATCGGGCCTCGCCCCATTACCGTGCCTACCTGGCGAAAGTTCCGGAACTCGCCGACCGTACGGCATTCGTATTGGAGGCGGTGGACGTCGCATAGCCGGCCCCGAGCGCGCCGCGGTTCCGCTCCCGGCGGCAAGCGCCGTCCCCAGCCTATCGAGAAAGTATTTCAACCTGGAGGATCCAGCGATGACCCCTCGCCGAGCCTTGATCGCCCTGACGTTCCTGAGCGCGACGGTGGCACTCGTCTCGTTTGCGGCGGCAGCCGAGCCTAAGGCCAAGACCGCTGTTCTCGTGCATGGTGCGTTCGCCGACGGGTCCTCCTGGCATAAGGTCATCCCTCATCTCAAGAAGGCAGGTCTCAAGGTCGTCGCGGTCCAGAACCCCCTCGATTCGCTCGAGAACGATGTCGCCGCCACACGTCGGGCGATCCGAAACGCGGAAGGCCCAGTGGTCCTGGTCGGTCATTCCTGGGCCGGCGTCGTGATCACCGAGGCCGGCATCGACGACAAGGTCAAGTCGCTCGTCTATGTCGCGGCCTACGCGCCGGACAAATCTGAGTCCTTGCAGAGCACAGCCTCAAAATTTCCGGCTCCGGAGGGTCGGAACAACTTCGTGAAGGATCCAGACGGATTTCTCACGATCAACGACGAAGGCATCAGAAAGTACTTCGCCGCCGACCTTCCGCCGGAGGAGCAGGCGATTGTGGCGGCGACCCAGGGGCCGTTTCATGTCCGGACCACGACGACACCTGTCAGCCGTGCCGCCTGGCGAGAGAAGCCCACATTCATGGTCGTAGCGACCATGGATACGATCATCTCGCCACGGCTGCAGAAGCATCAGGTCGGGCTGGCCAAGGCCACGGCGATCGAGGTGCCATCGAGCCACGTCGCAATGCTCGCCTATCCCAAAGAAGTTGCCGAGATGATCATCAAGGCATCCGAATAGAACGTCACGCTGTGGCGGCGTGCGTGATTCATGTGATGAGGGTGCATGTCTCAGGGGCGACGCCATGAACCCATGCGCAGTGCGATACAAGTTCATCTATCTTGGGGACGTGAAGATGTTCTATCGCGAGGCAGGGAGCATGGCTGCGCCAGTCCTGCTTCTGCTTCACGGTTTCCCGACCTCGAGTCACATGTACCGCAACTTCATCCCGCTGCTTGCGAGCAGATACAGAGTCATAGCCCCGGATCTTCCCGGCTTCGGATCGACAACAGCGCTCCAACGCGGCGCCTATGCCTACACGTTCGGGAATCTCTACAGAGCCGTCCTGTCGTTCGTCGATGGGCTCAATCTTCGCCGCTTCGCCATGATGGTATTCGACTACGGGGCGCCTGTCGGATTCCGATTGGCAGCCGCATATCCGAGGCGCATCTCCGCGATCATCTCCCAAAACGGCAACGTCTACGAGGAGGGCTTGGTGGAGGAGACATTGAGGCCGATGCGCGCCTACTGGGATCATCCCACCAAAGCGAACCGTGACCGGCTCAGCGGCTTCCTGACGGCCGCGGCGACGCGGTTCCAGTACACGCACGGCGTTCCCGACAGCAAGCTCGAGCTGCTGAGCCCCGATGCCATGGCGCATGACCAATCCATTATCGATCGGGACCCGGAACTGCAGCTGGATCTATTTGCCGACTACAAAACAAACATTGCCCTGTATTCGCGCTGGCAGGAATATCTGCGCGTGGAACGACCGCCCGTTCTGGCGGTGTGGGGCAACGGCGATCCGTTCTTTGGACCAGCGGGCGCCTATGCCTTCCAGAGGGACGTTCCGGAAGCGGAAGTCCATCTCTTCGATACAGGGCATTTTGCCCTGGAGACAGATGGACCTGAGATCGCAGAGTTGACGAGGGATTTCTTGGATCGCAAGGGGGCCTGAGGTTCGGCAGCAAGCAACGCCGGAAGTCCTTCGGGGCGCGCGCTGCAACATCGGCGGCTCCCGATCAGAAGCATTGACAACTCATCTGGGAGCGGCAGGACGATGCAAGCGTGGCCGGTCGATCAGGAACGCTTCGCGGTCTCTCCGGCGCAAGAGGCCAATGTGGCCAGCAACTCTCCAGCTGCCAAAGGGCCCAACGTGTCGAGACCTTCGCTGAATTCTGAATAGATCGGCGACAGTAACCTGAAAGCTTGCTCCGATCGGTCTGTCGAGGACCACAATCTCGCGAGGTCGGTGGCAGCGCGCAATTGCCACGATAAGGCACCGGTCTCCTGGGCTCGCGCCATCGCGTCAAGAAGCCGCGCTTCCGCTTCGCTCTCTTCGCCAGTCGCGATGAGAATGGAGGCGTAGACGCGCTGCACCTCGGGCAGACACCAGCCCTCACTATTTGCATGTGCCAGATCGAACGCTTTGTGAATCGTCGTCCTCGCAGTCGCCATCTGGCCGCATTTGGCCTGCGCATCTGCAAGAACTCCTAGATAATAAGGCATTCGTGCCAGGTGATTGATCATCCGAAACTCGGCGACCGCGCGTTCAAGACTTTCAATACCCTGCTGCACGCCTTCTCGAACACATGTCAGCGCAGCCCGATAGAACATCGCGACCGGCCGTCGCGTAAGGATGCTATGGCGCTTGCCCTCCGCCTCGAGCATCACAACGGCGCGGTCGCAGTCATCAAAACACCCGCTCCAATAAAACACCGGGCAGGCGGCATTGAGTGCATTGCTCAATGACATGTGATGATTGGCCCTCAATGCAGATTCTATATTCTCCTTCGAGGTCGTTATTGCGGCCTCCGGAGAACCAGTGAGCCACTGCACAATAGTAAGGGCGCATGCAATATCGACATTGATGTCAGATTGATATTGAACGGTCTGCCGCCGAGCATCTTTTGCCTGATCACGAAGTTGAATTAGGCGCCCTAACGCATTTCGAAGGCGCCCAAGAAAGTATTCAGAAATACTCAGATGAAATCCAATTTCTGGCACGGTAGGTGAATCTTCCTCTGAAACCAGAGAGGCAAAATTCTCAAACGTGGTCAGTCCCGCCAGATGTTCTCCGATGAGATGCTGGTACAGTCCGATGGTCCGGAGACAGCGTATGCGGCAGCCATTGTCTCCGACGCGTTCTGCAATTTTGAGTGCGCGCTGCATCGCGTCCATCGCCATCGTCTGGAGGCCATGCGTGAACATCATGGAGGCACCAAGCCAGACCTTGAGGTGCATCTCGAAGGTGGTTCCCGAGAGATCTGCGGCGTCGAGCGCTTCGATTGCGCGAGAGACGTGAACGCGACACTCTTCTGTAAGCGAGAAGCGGTTCCAAAGAAGAAGACCCGCCACGGTTAGCCGAATGCAGAGCGATCGGTCGGCGGAATCTCGCGATGCCCAAGCAAGGGCGCCGCGCAGATCATCCAGCATACGCCCATATTCGGTCGTCCACTCATGGGCTGGTCTCTGCGCCCACTCGGCAGTGGCTCGCTCAAGCACCCTACAGACATGCTCGGCATGCCGCTGGCGAACCAATGAATCTTCGCCGCTGAGCAGCAATTGGTTCAAGCCATAGGCGCGCGTGGTCTCCAGCAATCGATAGGCGCTTGCCCTGGATTCCAGTTCCAAAGCGATCAGGGATTTGGCAGTGAGTTGCGCCAAAGCATCAGGCACGTCAGCGGCAGAGAGATTGGACACCACGGAGGCAGCTTCGAGGTCAAAGACCCCCGAAAAAACCGCGACAGATCGCAGCAGCACAGCTTCGTTCGGCGAAAGGAGATTGTAGCTCCAGTCGAGCGTCGCGGCGAGCGTGCGGTGACGCTCGGGCCCCGCCCGGCGCCCAGAAAGCACTCGGAGGCGATCGTCGAGTTGGCTCAGCAGGCCACTGACGCTGAAGGTATCAACGCGCGTGGCGGCGAGTTCGATGGCTAGGGGAAGACCGTCGAGTCTCCGGCAGATTTCGCCAGCTGCTGGCGCTTCTGTATCGCTCAGAGCAAACGACTCGAAACCGTCCGATGCGCGGTTGACGAAGAGTTGCACGGCCGGAAATGTCAGGGCTTCCTCGGCCGTGAGGCGGGGCAGGGCGGGCGGCGCACCAAGCCCTGGTAGCCTGCGAATTCGCTCCCCTTTTATTCGAAGAGGCTCTCGGCTGGTGGCGAGGATCTTGACGGACGGCGCTCCGGTCAGGATCCGATCTGCGCAGGTAGCGATAGCATCGATGATGTGTTCGCAACTGTCGAACACCAGCAGTTCCTTGCGATCGCGCAGATGCTCGCAGACGGCGGTCAAAGCGTCTGCGGAAGGCATATTCAATCCGATCGCCGCCGCTATGGCGTTGGGCGCCAGCGCCGCATCCTTCAGTGGGGCCAAGTCGACGAGCCAGACCCCGTCGCTGAACACGCCCAGCGCGTGCTCGGCGACGGCCAGCGCGACCGTCGTCTTGCCTATGCCGCCCGCACCGACAATCGATACCAGCCGTGAAGCACTCAAATCCCGCTGAATAGCGTCAATCGCTTCCCGCCTGCCGAAGATCGTCGTTGTGGCGATCGGCAAGTTGTTGCTGCGAGCAGACAAAGGCGCCGGTAGTCCAGATAATCGGCTGGCCTGGACTGGCCCCACAAACCGATATCCCCGCCCCGTTACGGTCGCGATGTATTGCGCCCCGCCGACGCCGTCGCCAAGAGCTCGTCGCAAGGCAGCCATATTGACCTTGAGATTACCCTCATCGACGATCGTGCTTGGCCAGGCGCGGGCTATGAGTTCGCGCTTGCTCACGACTTCGCCGGGTCGCTCGACCAGAGCCGTCAGAATGTCCAGCGCCCGCCCGCCTATGCGAACAGGTGTCTCGCCAAGCAAGAGCAATTGACGCTCGGGAACCAGCACAAACGGCCCAAAGGCGAAGGATCGTGAAAGCTGCTCGTTGAGATCCGCCGTCACGATCGACCTCCAACCAAACTTCGCTCGTGGCGCCTACACTATCTGGTTGGCCGCTAGCGCGAAGAACTGACTTCGGCCCAGCGTCAGAAGCAGAAGCTGGGGGAGGGGACGGAAAGCGGACTTTCAAAATCAGTGTTGCTGGGACCCACCGCCCGTTCGAACGATGACAGCCAGCTACCACCGCAGCAGTCTCGGAAACGCTAGCGCCCCAAAGGCAGTCACCGCTGCGATCGCGAGCGTATACCAGACCGCGAGGAAGGGTGCGGCGTCGTCTGGGCAGTGCAGGCTGTAGGCCATCGTCGCGAGACCGGCCGAAGCCAGTCCCGCGCAGGCCCCGGTCAGCGTGCCGTCGACAGGCGCTCCGCGGCGCGCCAACCCGAACAGAATGGCGAGCGGAACCAAAGCGTAGAGGGGCACCGCGATCAGGCAGGCGCGCCAATAGCTGCCGAAGATCAGCGCGCTCCACTGATCCGCGGGAGCCCGCGATAGCGCCAATACGGCCCAGATGGCAACGATTGCGACAGGCAACGCGGCCAGTGGCAGATGTGGCCCAGGGTTCAAACCCGGGCGGAGGCTGCGCTGGAATAGCACAAGCGCGATGCCGGCGACGCTGGCGCCGAGCAGTGCCTTGGCGATGACCGGCGCCGTGAGCCAGGCGCTGGCGAGATCTCCGCGCGCGCCCAGCACCAGCAAGACGAGCAGCGCGGTGACGACCAACGCGGTCACCGCGCCGAGCCAGGTGACACGACGCAGCCAGCGGGTATCCACCGGCCGGTGGCTCGCGGTCATTAGCGAAATGAGGTCGTCGGTCTGCATGTTCGGTTTCGGTGCGTCCTGCTCAATCTCGAATTCGCGGCGTGCGAGCGAAAGGTTACTCCCCGTCTGTTTTCCGTGCCGATCACCCGGGTCTCTCGCCGCGCCGTGAGAGAAACCGCGCCATGGCCTGGAGGCCGCGGTGAATCGCGACCTTGGCGGCGGTCTCGGTCATCCCGGTCGCACGCGCCGCCTCGGCCACCGTCGTGCCTTGGAGCTTGACCCGGTCAATCAGGAGACGGGTGCGCTCTGGCAGGGCGGCCAAGGCGCGCTCGAGATCGAGCCTTGCCTCCAAGGCGGCGCTGTCGTTCGGGCCGGCCAGCTGATGCGTCTTGTCGTCGAGTGGCAGGTTGCCGGCATGCCGGCCGGTCCGGCGCAGATGATCGACCAGTTTGTAGCGCGCGATGGCATGGGCCCAGGCCGTCACCGGGCTCGCCGGGTCGTAGGTGTGCTGCGAGAGATGCAGCGCCAGCAGAGTTTCCTGCAGCACATCCTCGACCTCGCTTGCTTCCGAGCGTCCCGTACGGGCCAGCATCTGGCGCAGATAGCCGCGCAGCCTGACGCTGATCGTGTCGAGGAAGAGGCGATAGGCGGCGGCATCGCCGGCGAGTGCGGCGAGGAAAACGGGCCTGAGCTGCGTTTCGAGTTCGTCGAGCGACAAGGCTGGTACGTCTTCCCTCGGGTCCCCGAAAGTAGAGCCGGCCTATTCCGTCGCATGCGATCGGCGGGCTCACAAGGCGGTGACCGCACGATGAACCGGCTTTGCTGACTCGATAGGCTCGCCTTCGCATAAGGCGCCAGTCGGCGCGCATGGGGAATCCGAGATGGCGCTGTCGCCTCGTCTGTGCCTGATCCTCGCTCTCGTGACCTTTCTCGCCGGTTTGAACCTGTCGGCGCAGGAAGGCGGCGGCCAGCCTGTTGCGGATGCGTGCCCAATTGCGGAAGGTTGCCAGGTCGCGAGCGGCCACTACCGCATCCTCTTGCCACCTCGCCCCACGGCCGAGCGCCCCGGCGCGATCATGTATTTCCACGGCTATCAGGGCTCCGCAGCCGAGGCTATCGCTGACGAAGGCCTGGTCGGCGTCGCCAGGCGGCTCGGAGTTGCGCTGATCGCGCCTGACGGCACCGGCCGCTCCTGGTCCTTTCCCGGTTCTCCCGCCCGTCACCGCGACGAGTTCGCTTTCGTCGGGCAGGTGTTCGATGATGCCGTGACGCGCTTCGGCCTCGATCCTGCCCGCATCCTGGCGAGCGGCTTTTCACAAGGCGGCTCGATGGTCTGGTATCTGGCCTGCCGCATGCCGTCGCGTTTCGCAGCCTTCGCGCCGATCGCCGGCGCCTTCTGGGAGCCTTTGCCCGAGCGCTGCGAAGGCGAACGCCCTCCACTGATCCATGTTCATGGCACGAGCGACGCTACGGTGCCTCTCGCCGGCCGGGCGCTGCGGCGGGGCTACAGGCAAGGCGATCTCTTCAGGAGCCTCGCTATTCTCGCGCCGGGCGGCTGCGCCACCGCGCTGGGGGATGCAGCTCGCGCCAATCCCGCGCTGGAACAACTGACCTGCCAGGTCGCGTCCGGCTGCAGCGGCCCGGCGCGCCTCGAACTCTGCCTGCATGGCGGTGGACATGTCGCCGATGCAGCATGGATTGAGCGGGCCTGGCGCCTGATGGTCCGGGACAGGGCCGTTCCCCGCGCCGCCGATACCAAACTCACGTCTCCGTGATCCTGTAACCAAACCGCGGTTCCGCGCGATCTCTCCGTCGACGCCGCCGAGGTGGCCTGCCGGAGATTGACCATGCGCCATGAACGGGTATCGGCCGCCGCTGCGGCGGAGATTGATCCGGAGACGCAGCCGAGAGGTGCCGATCTTCTGGCCCGGCAGCTCGCGGTGGCGGGCGCAACCCACGCCTTCGGCATTCCCGGCGGCGAGGTGCTGGCTCTCGTCGATGCGCTCGAACAAGCCGGCATTCGTTTCAAGCTCGCCCGGCATGAAAACGCCGCCGGGTTCATGGCCGAGGGACTCTGGCATGCGACCGGAGCCTTGCCCGTACTGGTCGCAACGCTCGGGCCCGGTGTCGCCAATGCGGTGAATGTCGTCGCCAACGCGCAGCAGGACCGGGTACCGCTCATCTTCGTCACCGGCTGCGTCGATCACGCACTGGCCGAGAGCTACACCCATCAAGTCTTCGACCATCAGGCCTTACTGAGGCCGCTGGTGAAGGCGAGCTTCCGGGCCGCGCCCGGCACCGAGGATCTCGTCGCTGCCAAGGCCATTGCCATTGCCCGGCGCGGCCGGCCCGGCCCGGTGCACATCGACCTGCCGATCGCGGTGGCGGAATCCCGTACGGCTCCGCGGGCGGCGTCGGTCATCCCGCATATCGCTCCCTCGGCACCAGTCGACCTCCAGTCCGCACGAGCTCTGATCTCCGCGGCGCAACGGCCGCTTGTCATCGCCGGGCTCGACCTCGTCGTTCAGGGCGGGGCCGCCGCGCTCGACCACTTCTTGTCTCACACCGGCGCACCACTGCTGACGACCTACAAGGCGAAGGGCCTTGTTCCTGAGGTCGACCCGCGTGTCATCGGGGGCGTCGGCCTCTCGCCGCGGGCCGATGCTATCGTCCGCCCGCTCATCGAGGCTGCGGATCTCATCATTCTCGCCGGCTACGACCCGATCGAGATGCGGCAGGGCTGGCGCCACCCCTGGCCCGGCAGCAAGCGGGTCATCGATATCGTGGCTGAGCCGGTCCAGCACGGCATGCATGGCTGCAGCCTGCAGCTCGAAGGTGATGTCGGCGCGATCCTGACGCGCCTGGCCGAAGGGACCGAGGCGAAGACCAGCTGGCCGGACGGCAAGCCGGCTGACGTCCGACGGGATCTCCGGGCTGCCTTCGCCGCGGCGGCCGGCTGGGGGCCGCATGCGGTGTTCGAGGCGATGCGTCGTATCGCTCCGGCCCGAACGATCGCGACCGCCGATTCCGGTGCCCATCGGATCTTGCTCAGTCAGATGTGGAGCTGCGACGGGCCGCGCCGCCTGCTGCAATCGAGCGGGCTGTGCACGATGGGCTGCGCCCTGCCTCTGGCGATGGGGGCTGCGCTAGGCACCGACCGCCCGATCCTTTGCTTCGTCGGCGATGCCGGCCTCGAGATGGTGCTGGGCGAACTGGCGACACTGCGCGACCTCGGTCTGCCGGTGATCGTCGTGGTGCTCGTCGACGAATCCCTCGGGTTGATCGCGCTGAAGCAGCGCCAGCTGGGCCTGAAGCGCGCCGGCGTCGACATCGGCGCGACCGATCTTGCTGCCGTCGCGCAAGCGATGGGCGGCCATGGCGCGACGATCGAGGACCGCGAAACCCTAGCACGCGAAGCCGAGGCCGCCTTCCGGCGCGGGGGCTTCACGCTGCTGGCCTGCCGGATCGATGCCGCAAGCTACGAGGGAGCCTTCTGATGGCGGCGCTCCCTCCCGCTGCGGCGAAACGGCCTCGCGACGCAAGGCTCGATTTCTTCCGCGGCCTGACGATGCTGATCATCTTCGTCGCACATCTGCCCGAGAACAGCTGGAATGCCTGGATTCCGGCGCGCTTCGGCTTCTCGTCGGGAGCGGAACTCTTCGTCTTCTGCTCCGGTATCGCGAGTGCGTTGGCGTTCGGCGGGGTCATCAGCCGGCGTGGCTGGTGGCTGGGCGCGGCGCGCATCGGCTACAGGATGTGGCAGGTCTATTGGGCGCAGATTGGTCTCGTCCTCGCGCTGATCGCGCTTGCCGCCGCGCTGGACCGCAGTTTCGGCTTCTCCATCCTCACGCAGCAGTTCCAGCCGTTGCTCGCCGATCCGGCCGGTGCTCTGTTCGGCATCGCCACCCTCAGCTGGCAGCCTGATTATCTCGACATCCTGCCGATGTATCTGGTTATCCTGGCGCTTGTGCCGGTGATGATGCTGGCGCGGCGCCTCCATACGATCCTGCCGTTCCTGATCGCGGCAACGCTCTATGCAGCGAGCTGGATGACGGGTCTCAACCTGCCCGGCAATCCATGGAACGGCGCCGGCTGGTTCCTCAATCCCTTCGCCTGGCAGCTCATCTTCTTCCTCGGCTTCTTCATCGCCATGAAATGGCTGCCGGTGCCGGCGCTCGGCGACCGCCGACTCATGATTGCGACCGCAGTATTCCTCCTGATTTCAGTGCCGCTGACCTTCTGGGGCCTGCTCGAGCATTGGCCTTGGGCGCAGGCTGCGCGCGACCTTCTTCTCCCCGCCAGCGAGAAGACCAATCTCCACATCCTGCGCGTCATGCATTTCCTGGCGCTGGCCTATCTGGTGCTCAGTCTGATCGAGCCCTGGCGGGCGCGGCTCGACAGCGGCGCAGGCCATCTCCTCGTCCTGATCGGCCGGCAGTCGCTGGCCTGCTTCCTCGCAAGCGTCGTCCTGGCGCGGCTGCTGGGCGCCATCGCCGACGCGGCCGGCCACGATGAGCCCATCGTCGCGCTGCTCAACCTCGCCGGCTTCGCGCTCATCCTCGCAACCGCGATTGTGGTCGGTTGGTTCAAGCGTGCGCCCTGGGCTGGCCCTGCACGGACGTCGATCCCCGAAGCGAAGAATCCGCCGACGGCAGTGATCGCGCCGACAACACGGGTCCGTGAAGCGAGTTGAATGCCGTTTGATCAGCCCGCTGCGAACTCCCTGAAGAGCGCCCGTTTTCGGCGCGGCAACGGAGAACCCCATGTCTCACCATAGGCACTATGATGTCTCCGGCGACAGCATCAGCGTCGCCAACGATGCGGCGCGCCTTGCCTGGAACGACACCCTCGAAGCGCTCATGGCCCATGCCGCGACCACGCCCGAGCATCTTGCCCTCACGCTCGCCCTCGATCCGAACTTTGCCATGGCCCACGCCGCCAAGGGGCTGATGCTGCTCTCGCTGGCGCGCAGCGAGTTGCTCGCTGCGGCACGCGATTGCCTTGTCGAGGCCCGTGCGGCAGCGCTGCTCCGGCCGATCACACGACGCGAGACGATGGTTATCGAGGCTCTGGGGCTCTGGCTCGACGACAGGCCGCGTCGGGCGGCGGAGCGGCTGGAAGCAATCCTGATCGCGCACCCTCTCGACGTGCTGGCGCTCAAGTTGTCGCATGGCCTGCGCTTCACGCTCGGGGACCAGTCCGAAATGCTCGCGACGCTTCGCCGCGTCGCACCGGGTTTCGGCGAAAGCCATCCGCTCGCCGGCTTCGTCCATGGCTGCCATGCCTTCGCGCTCGAGGAGAGGGGCCTTTATGCCGAGGCTGAGCGCGCAGGTCGCCACGCCGTTGCCTTGAGCCCGCGCGACGCCTGGGGCCGCCACGCCGTCGCCCATGTGCTGGAGATGACTGGCCGCATCGGGGAGGGCATCGCCTGGCTCGGCGATGGCCGCACTTTCGCCCATGCCAATAATCTGCGCTTCCACATCTTCTGGCACCTCGCCCTGTTCCGGCTGGAGCGCGGCGAGGTGGGCGATGTGCTCCGGCTCTATGACGAGGAGATCAGGGCCGAGCCGACCGACGATTACCGCGACATCGCCAACGGCGCCTCGCTGCTAGCCCGGCTCGAATATGCCGGGGTGGATGTCGGCCATCGTTGGGATGAGCTGGCCGCCAAAGCCGAGAGGCGCGTCAAGGACGGTCGCCTCGTCTTCGCCGATCTGCACTATGCCGTGTCGTTGCTCGGCGCGGGCCATTTCGATGCCGCGAACGCCATCGCTCACGGCCTGATGACAGATGCGATGGTTCATCCCAGTGACGAACGGCGCAGCGCCGCTCGCAGCGGCGCCCTCGCAGCCTTTGGCCTGATCGCCTTTCAGGAGGGCGATTACGGTGAGGCCGCACGCCTGCTCGGCGCCGCTCGCGACGGGCTCGTCGCCATCGGCGGCAGCCATGCCCAGCGCGACCTGTTCGAGCAGGCCTATGCCGAAAGCCTGATCCGAGCCGGCCAGTACGACCGTGCCGCGCATGTCCTGGAGGACCGCCTGACGCGGCGTGGCGGAGCGAACCTCTTCGCCGCGCGCCGGCTGGCGCGGCTTCACAGCTGCGGCGCCGGGCGCCTCGCCACGCTCGCCGTTGCCTCTACACCGCTCGCCATCGCCCATTGAAGGCAGAAAGGATAACCACCATGACTACCTCGGCCATCACCCAAGGCTTCGCGCTGCCTTCCGTCCGCACCGTGACGAACCTTGCGCTTGGTGGCTTCGCCGGCCTGGGCTTCTGGGAGCTGTTCTCAGCCGTACCCACCGCCTGGCTGGCGGAGTATCCGCTGGAGCCGCCGGAGCTGGTGAAGTCGCTCTTCGCGCATCAGCTCGGCCTGACGATCTCGACACCGACCGCAAAGCTGCTGCACTTCGCCACCGGATTCCTGTTCTATCCGTTGGGCTATTGGGTGCTGACACGCTGGGTGAGGAGCTTCGGCATGCCAGCGGATGGCTGGGTCTGGGGTGTGATCACCTACTTCATCGCGCTGGCGTTCTTCGCCCCGCTCGCCGGGCAGCATTTCCTCCTGAATGACGTGCCGCGCCTGTCGTTCATGAGCCTCGTCGGCCATGCGATCTATGGCTACGTCGCAGCTTACGTCTTCGAGATGCTGGAAGCGCGCGTATCCTGAAACCATCGATCGACGGGAGAAACGCCATGTTCGACAGGCGAGATGTCATCCGGCTGGCGGGGATCGCGACCATCGCGACGCTCGGCGGCGTAACGGCCCGGGCCGATGCCGAACAGCCAGTCAACACGATCGGCTCGCCCGACGGGCTCGCAATTCGCGGTTACGACCCCGTCGCCTATTTCCGCGACGGCGGTCCACGTCTCGGGAAGCCGGACTTCTCGGTTCGGCATGGCAGCGCGAACTGGCGCTTCGCCAGCGCCGAGAACAAGGCCTCGTTCGAGGCCGATCCCGAGCGTTACCTGCCGGCCTATGGCGGCTTCTGCGCCTACGGCACCTCGCGCGGCTATCTCGTGAAGATCGAGCCGGAAGCCTGGTCGATCGTCGATGGCCGGCTCTATCTGAATTACGACCTCGGCGTGCGGGGAACCTGGCTCAACCGAACGCGGACCTACATCGCCCGCGCCAACGCAAACTGGCCGAACATAACCACAAAGGATGTTAGGTGAGTGCAAAGTTGTCGTTCAACGCTGCAAATTCGAAACCCCAGTGCTGCGGGGCGCCAGACGCCGACATCTCGAGGCTACGCGGATGCAGACGCACCGGGCAGAGGATGACCTGGTTCGACTTTTGGTACCGAGCTGTCGCCCGTCAGCGGCATCGCAGGGTGAGCAGGGTGACGTCGATCGTCTTCGCGCGAAAGCCGGCTTCGCAGTAGCAGAGATAGAACTCCCACAACCGGCGAAACGGCTCGTCGAAGCCGAGTGGCGCGATCGCGGGCCAGCGTTCCAGGAAGCGCCTGCGCCACTCCTGCAGGGTCAGGGCATAGCTGCCGCCGAAATCGAGCCGCTCGCCGACTGCTAGACCTGCGCCTTCGGCGTTGCTTTCGAGGATCGGGAGGGACGGCAGGCAGCCTCCCGGAAAGATGTAGCGCTGGATGAAGTCGCTGCCGTGCTCATAGCTCTCGAACATCGCGTCGGCGATCGTGATCGCCTGCAGGAGGATGCGTCCCTCGGGCTTGAGCGAGCGGCTCAGCGTGTCGAAATAGGCCGGCCAGTACGAGCGCCCGACCGCCTCTATCATCTCGATCGAAACGATGCGGTCGAACTGGCCGGAGATGTCGCGGTAGTCCTGGAGGCGCAAGGAGACGCGGTCGGCAAGGCCGGCCGAGGCGACCCGCTGCTGCGCCGCTTCGAGTTGTGCGGGCGAGAGCGTGATCGCGGTCACATGACAGCCTTCGCGGGCCAGCCGCTCGGCCAGCGCGCCCCAGCCGCAGCCGATCTCTAGGATCTGCTCACCGCCCGACAGGTCGAGCATTGCGACGATCTTGTCCAGCCTGCGTTGCTGCGCGGCTTCGAGCGTCTCTGTCGGCGTCTCGTAGAGGGCTGACGAGTACATCATGCTGGCGTCGAGCCACTGGCTGTAGAAGTCGTTGCCGAGATCGTAATGCGCCGCGATGTTGCGGCGGCTGCCTTTGCGGGTGTTGGCGTTCAGGAGATGCCGGATGCGATTGAGCAGCCGTGCCAAAACAGTGCCCGAGACGAGCCCGCGCAAGGTCGCGTCGTTTCGGGCGCCCAGTTCGATCAGTGCCGTGAGATCCGGCGTCTCGAAATCGCCGCTGCGATAGGCTTCCGCTAGCCCGATATCGCCGTCGAGCAGCAGGCGACGCATCGCGCGCCAGTTCTTCAGCACCAGTGTGGCCTGCGGTCCGGAGGCGACAGGGCGGCTGGACAGGCGCTCGCCCTCGGGCGTGACGATGGTGAGGCGGCCGATCACGATGCGCAGCAGCAGGCGCCGGACGAACAGGCGCGAAAGGCTGATGCCGCGCGGCAAGGCGAGCGCTTGTTCGGCGATCGGGAGAGGTTGCTCGATCTCGGGGCGGCTCATGGCTGCGTCGATCCTTTGGCATGGGGCGTCGTCGCGCTGCCCAGGCTGAACGGCTGTTGCGGAGGCGCCGGATGCGGCCACCAGGGGATGCGCTTGGCCAGCAGCCGCAGCGCGTGCCAGTGAATGGCGGCGGTGACTTTCAGCGTGAGCAGCGGGTGGGTCGCCAGCAGCCGCAGCAATGCGCCATCGTTCAGCGCCGCGCGGCGGCCGCTGAGCGCCGTCGCGATCAGGCGGCCGTCCTGATCGTGACCGTCGATCGCAATCGAGACGCGCTCCGCCGGCGGCACGACCGTAAAGCCGTAGCGCATCTTCAGCCCCATGAAGGGCGAAACATGGAAGAGCTTGCCGGCCTCCTGCCGCAGCGGCTCGTTCGCTCCGTCCGCGGGCGAGACATAGCTGTGGACCTCGCCGAAGGTGTTGTGCACCTCGTAGATCGTGGCGCACAGGCTGCCGTCGCGGCGATAGCAGAAATAGGTGCTGAGCGGATTGAAGGCATAGCCGAGGATCCGCGGCATGGTCAGCAGCCGAACTGGGCCGTCGTCATAAGCGAATCCCGCTTCCGCCAGGATCGCCGCGATCTGCGGGCGCAGGGGCCGGCCGCTGCGGTCGCCGTAGTCGGCATCGCGAAATCCATAGAGATTGAACCGGTTTCGCGAGAACAGCCTGAGGTCCGCGGCCAGTCGATCGATCTCGTCGAGGTCGAGCAGAATCCAGAAGACGCGATAGGACAATGCATGTGGCTTCGGCCGGAAGCGGTGGTGCCGGACGCGCCCGACATAGAGGGCAGAGTGCCGGCTCATGCCGCTAGCCTCGGTCGCGCGGGCAACGGAATGCGGCCCGATTCATCCCGGACGCTCCAGGGCCGGCGCACGCCGCCGAGTTCCTCCGCCACGGCGAGACCCGCCTGCAAGCCGTCCTCATGGAAGCCCGCGCCGAAATGGGCGCCGCAGAACCAGCTGCGCCGTGTACCCTGCAGCGACCAGAGCCGCGCCTGCGCCGCCAGCGCCGCCGCGTCGAACAGGGGATGTTCGTAGACTTCCTCGTGCAGGATCGTGTCCTCCCGCAGCATGGCTGGCGGGTTGAGCGTCACGAAGAGCGGCTGCTGCTCGGGCAGGCCCTGGAGGCGGTTCATCCAATAGGTGACGGCGCAGGCGGCGTCCGGCCGGCTGCGCTCGCCGATATGGTTCCAGCACGCCCAGGCCCGCCTGCGCCGGGGCATCAAGGCCGCGTCGCCATGCAGCACGGCGCGGTTGCGGCTGTAGCGGAAGGCGCTGAGCACCTCGGTCTCGGCCGGGCTGGCATCGGCCAGCATGCCAAGCGTCCGGTCGGCATGCGTCGCGAAAACGACCTCGTCGAAGCGCTCGCCCCAGCCATCACCCTGGAGCACGACCTCGTTGGCGCCGCGCATGACCTGCCTGACCGGCACGCCGGCCCTGACGGCGCCAGAAAAGTCACGCCGCAGCTTGTCGACATAGACTGCGCTGCCACCGGTCACCGTGCGCCAAGCCGGGCGATCGGTAAGCTGGAGCAGCCCGTGATTGCGGTGGAAGCGCAGGAAGGCGGCAGCGGGATAGGATAGGATCTCCGAGCAGGGCGCCGACCAGATCGCCGCCGCCATCGGCAGGAGATGATCGTCCCGAAACGCCGCGCCATAGCCCGCCGCGGCGATATATTCGCCTAGCGAAACGGTCTCTCCGGCGGCCGCCAGAGCATCCCTCGCGCCGGCCCGGTAGAACCGCGCGATATCCTGCAGCATCGCCCAGAAGCGCGGATTGACGAGGTTGCGGCGCTGCGCGAACAGGCCCGCGATGCTGCTGCCGCTGTATTCGAGTTTGCCGCCGTCGAGCGACACCGCGAAAGACATCTCGGTCGGCTGAGTCGCGACCTCAAGGTGCTTCATCAGCGCAATGAAGTTCGGATACGTCGCTTCGTTGTAGACGATGAAGCCGGTATCGACTGCCGTCTCGCCGCCGCCGGGAGCTGCCACGCGCACCGTGTTCGCATGGCCGCCCAGCCGCGGCTCGGCCTCGAACAGGACGACCTCATGGGCCTTTCCCAGGAGCCAAGCGGATGAAAGGCCGGAAATGCCGGCGCCGACGACAGCGACCCGCCGCGCTTTCCCTCGTTCCCGCTCCATGTCCACGTCTCCGCTGGTCGTGAGCGGTATACGGCGCGTCGGTGGTTCTGGATTTGCGGGCGCCGCGCGAAAAATCCGCGACCTGGCTGACCCGGAGCCGGCCCTCCTGCGTAAGCGAAGGCAGGCGCGCATATCCGGGAGGACACGGCGATGGCGGCAGGAGGCCTGAGACGGGCGGGCGCGGCAGTTGGCAGCTACGCCGCCCATCCCGATCCGCGAGCGGCCATCGCCAACACCGTCGCGCTGGTGATCGTTTCGAACCAACCCTTCTATCCGCTCTATCTCTGTTGGGCGGTGTCGCCGGTGATCGCGCCCTCCTATCTGACGTTCCTTTCGACGCCCTTCTTCGCCGCCGTTCCGGCCGCGATGCGGTACAGCCCGCGTCTCGGGCGGTCGCTGCTGCTCGTCGCCGGCATCGGCAACACGGCGCTCTGCCGGGTCGCCTTCGGGCAGGGCTCGGGTGTCGAAGTCTTTCTGTTTCCCTGTCTCGTGCTCGCGCTCCTGCTGTTTCGCCGCGCGGAGCGCGCTTTCACACTCGGCTTCGTCGCCCTGAGCTTCACTGCCTATCTGCTGCCGGCAGCGAGCCTCAGCGCCCCGCTGCACCTCTACGAGCCCGCCGAATACGCCGCATTGCAGCGACTGAACTTTCTCAGTGCCGCCTCATTGACCGTGCTGATCGGCTGGCTGTTCGTCTCGCGCCTGGCGACGATTTCAGACCCGGATGAAACCGAAGGGAGGCGTCGAGCGTAAGCACGGAAAGCCGCCGAAAGGACCCTCGCGATGAAAGCTCCGCTGCTCGCCGCCGCCGTCGTCCTGTCCTCCCTTGCCAGCGCGGCCGCCACGGATATCGACGGAGTCTGGCTGCGCGACGACGGCAATGCGCGCGTGCGGATCGCGCCCTGCGGCGACAAGATCTGCGCGACCAACCTCTGGATCGGTGACACCAGTGGTGGCGAGGAGGCAGGGGACAAGCTCGTCATGACCCTCTCGCGCCGGGCCGACGGCAGTTATTCGGGAAATGCCTACGACCCCAAGCGCGACAAGAACTTCTCCATGACGGTCAAGGTCTCGGAAGGTGCCCTGGTCACGCGCGGCTGCATCGTCGGGGGCCTGCTCTGCCGCGACGTGAACTGGACGGCCGCGAAGTGACGGCGATTTGCACGGATTGCCCTCGCGAACGGTGATCCGGCGCGGCGGAACAGGCGTATCTGCGGTATGGTTGCGGCACTCGCCTTGACTGTTGGAAGCACGCGCGAGGCACGAGCCACAGCGCATGGAAGCCGGTTCGCCGCATTGTTCGACCCTGACGCATTGATTGCCGCGATAGCGCGCTCCGGCGACCGGGCTGCCTTCGCGGCGCTGTTCGACCACTTCGCGCCGCGCGTGAAGGGCCTTCTCATGCGCTGCGGGACCCCTGCCGAACTGGCTGAGGAGGTCGCGCAGGACACCCTGCTAACCGTCTGGCGGAAGGCAGCCCTGTTCGACCCCGCGAAAGCCAGCGCGGCGACCTGGATCGCGACGATCGCGCGCAACAAGCGCATCGACATAGCCCGCCGTGAAACCCGCTCGCGGCTGTCCCAAGTCTACGAGATCCTCGATGAAGAACCACCCGAACAACCCGATGCGACGCTCTCCGGAGCCGAGCGCGAAGCCCGCGTGCGCGCTGCGATGACGCAGCTCTCGGCCGACCAGTATCGCGTCGTCGAGCTCGCTTTTCTGGAAGGCTTCAGCCACCAGGACGTCGCCCGGCGCCTCGCCATTCCGCTCGGCACGGTGAAGTCGCGCCTGCGGCTGGCGCTGTCCCATCTGCGCGGCAAGCTGGAGGATCTGCGATGAGCGCCGTTCATCGTCCGTCCGACGAAACGCTTGCCGCCTTTGCCGCCGGGCAGCTCGACGAGGGGCTCGCACTCGTCGTCGCATGCCATATCGAAGCCGACCCGGAGAGCCGGCAGCGGGTGCGGGAGTTCGAGAGCATGCAAGGCGCGCTGCTCGACACTGTCGAACCCGTAGCGATGGTCACGGAACTGCAAGATCCGGGAGCTCACGACCTCACCGACGCGCGGCCCGCTCGAATCGACGTGCCGCCGGACACTGCGATGCCGCGTGTGCTGCGCCCCTATGGCCTCGGGCCTTGGCGGCCGATCGGCATCCGTGTCGCGATGAGGCGCGTCGCGGTGCCCGGTGCGGCTGCCCGGGTATTCATGTTGCGCGCGGGACCAGGCATCGCGCTGCCGCACCATAGGCACAGCGGCTTCGAATGGAGCACCATTCTCTCGGGGGCCTACGAGCACGAATACGGGCGTTACGCGGCCGGCGATTTCGACGAAGCCGACGCCGAGCATGAGCATAGCCCGCGCGTGGACCCGATCGAGGGCTGCACCTGCATCGTTGCCCTGACCGGCAACGTGCTGTTCCAGGGCTGGCTCGGGCGGCTGCTGCAGCCTCTGGTGCGGCTGTGACCTCCACATCCTTCGGCCTCGCTGTGCTGCTCGCGCTGGTCGCGATGTCGCTCTTCATGTGGCTCGCGACGGCGATCGAGCGCCACAGCGGCAATTCCGGCTGGATCGACGTGGTCTGGACCTTCGGGCTCGGCACCACGGGAATCCTCGGAGCGCTGCTGCCCTTCGGGGCGGGGCCGATATCGCGGGGACTGCTGGTGGCGAGCCTCGCGCTTGCCTGGGCTTTGCGGCTCGGCCTCCATATCGCGAGGCGAACCAAAGGGATCGGCGAGGATCCCCGCTACGCCAAGCTCAAACGCGACTGGGGCGCCGGCGCGCCGCGGCAGATGGCGCGGCTGCTCCAGATGCAGGCCCTCGCCAGCACGCCGCTGGCGCTCGGGATCATACTGGCGGCGCATCGGCCCGAAGTCGGTCTGAGCTGGCAGGACTTTGCCGGGGCTGCAATTTTCGTCGTCGGACTTGCGGGCGGCGCCATTGCGGATGGGCAATTGCGTGCCTTCATCCGGTCGGGAAGCGGCGGCGTCTGCGAGCGCGGCCTGTGGGCCTGGTCGCGCCATCCCAACTACTTCTTCGAATGCGTCATTTGGTGCTCCTATGCGGTGATCGCCGCCGGACCTGCCTATCCCTGGGGTTGGCTGGCCGTGCTGGCGCCGGCCTGCATCACACTGCTGCTCACCCGCATCTCGGGGATCCCGCCGCTGGAAGCGCACATGCTCTCCAAGCACGGCGCGGCCTATCGCGCCTATCAGAAAAGAACGAGGGCACTGCTCCCGCTGCCGCCGAAAGGAGCGACATCATGACGATCATGCAGAAGCTCGCGAGCTGGGGGGAAGCGCTGCCCTTGCCCGACATGGTCAGCCGGATGGCGATCTCCTCGCTGGTCGGGCGAACGAACCGCTCCCTCACGGAGCAGTCTGCCGACACGGCCCGTTTTGCCCGTGAGATGGCGGCATTTCCGATCGCGACGCATACCGACGCCGCCAACACCCAGCATTACGAGGTGCCCGCCGCATTCTTCGATCTCGTCCTGGGCCCGCGCCGCAAATACTCCTGCTGCTACTACGCCAATCCCGGCGACAGTCTCGCCACCGCCGAGAATGTGGCGCTGGCGCTCTCCGCGGAACATGCCGAACTCACCGACGGCCAGGACATCCTCGAGCTCGGCTGCGGCTGGGGCTCGCTCTCGCTGTGGATGGCGGCGCAGTATCCGAATTCCCGGATCGTTTCGGTCTCCAACTCCGCCTCGCAGCGAGCCTTCATCGAAGCACAGGCCGCCCGCGAGGGACTCGGAAATCTTCGGGTCATCACCGCGGACATGAATGATTTCGCCACGTCCGAGCGATTTGACCGCGTCGTCTCGGTCGAGATGTTCGAGCACATGGCGAACTGGCGCGCGTTGCTGGCCCGCATCAAGGGCTGGCTGAATCCCGATGGCCGGCTCTTCATCCACGTCTTCGCCCATGCACAGGGCTGCTACCGCTTCGACGTCGCCGATACGGAGGACTGGATCGCGCAGCATTTCTTCACGGGCGGCCTGATGCCGAGCGCCGCGCTGGCGCATCAGTTTCCCGACCTCTTCACCGTCGAGGCCGAGTGGCGCTGGGGCGGCGAGCATTATCGCACGACGGCCGGGGACTGGCTGGCCAATTTCGATCGCAACCTGCCGGCCATCGACCCGATCCTGCGCCAGACCTATGGAGCGGACGCCGTCCTCTGGCGGCGACGCTGGCGCCTGTTCTTCCTGGCCACGAGCGGGTTGTTCGGCCATGCCGACGGCAGCGCCTGGGGCGTCAAGCATTACCGGCTGCGACCGGCCTGACAGGGGAGGGGCCTGAAATCAAACCCAGCCCCAGGCGATTGCGCGCCGCAGCGCGCCATAGGCGACCCAGCTGCAGAAGCCGACGACGACCGTCCCGTAGACCATGTCCGCCAGCGTGATCGTCAGTGTCCAGGGCCGCAGCGTCGCGTAGTTCGTCAAATCGTAGGTCGCATAGGCGAACAGGCCGAGCAGAGCGCCGTTGAGCAGCGCAGCGCTCGCGCTGCCATCCCGCAAGGCCGGCATCAGCGCGAAATGGACCACGCCCAGCGGAAAGCCGAAATAGAACAGAGCAGCGGGCCAGTACCGGACCTGTTCGACGATGAGGTCGCCGAGCGCTGGGCGGTAGAGCCTGGTCGTCATCGTACCGAGCCAGATCGCATCGCAGATCCCGAAGGCGATGAGAAAGGCTGCGTAGCCAACGATGAAGCGCATTGTGACCTCCGAGGGCATTTCACGCAGATACGTTCGGTGCGGGAGGCCGGTTCAGCCGTGAGGTTTCTTTGTACTGCGATGGCGCGCTTCGTTGATCCGAGTTGCTCCATGACACGTTGCGCCATGTCGCGGCCTCCTCCGCGCCTTCTCACCTGAAATGTCCGACGTTTCGTCGCCGGTTGGAGATCTGGCTTTTGTCTCCTTCTTGCTGATCGAGCGGTCACCAGCCTCAACGATCTTAACTTGCAAGAACGCGCTGCCTTCTTGAGCGATATGTCTGTCATCGGTGATGCCCTGCTCGAGGCGACCGATTGCGCTCGGGCGCACTACGAAATCTGGGGCAATTCGGAGCCCGCCTTGCACGCCCCCATCATGCCAAGATGCGCATCTGAGCCCGACGAAAAACGGGAGCGACCTGCATGCATGGGCTATTCGTGGAGGGAAGCTCCAGAATCCTCGGGTCCTGAATATGCGGATCTCCGGGCAAGGCGGCGAACGGCCATCTCCAGACATCAGCCGGTTTAAGTGGGCACTGCCGACCAACCGCCGCCGGCGGCAGCTTTGCGCCAGTACCGGTCATTCATGGATCGCCCGAAACCAGAACGTCAGATCGTCAGATCGTCAGGTTCTCAAAGCAGCCATCAACTCGGCAGTAGCAGAATGTGCGAAGCGATCTTCTCGGCCAGCGCAGCCTCATGTGTCGCCATGGACCTGAGACCTTTTTCTCCTCTGATCTGAGGGAGAGGCCTGGGCTTCATCGCTGGGCTCAGGCAGCCTGTCTTTCCAGGCGCGGACACGAGGGCGAACTCGGCAGCCGGCATGGTGCCGACAACCGAGTGCGGTCGGTGCCGGTTGTAGTTCACCTGTGGACTGGCCGAACCGTTTTCACCGCGACATCCATGCCAGCGGCCACATCACGATCTGCGGGAAGATCACGAGCAAAGCCAGCACAATGAGCTGAGCAACCATGAAGGGCTGGACGCCCTTGATGACGCCAGTCATCGGCGCCTTGGCGACACCGCAAACGACGTTCAGCACCGTGCCGACGGGCGGCGTGACCAGGCCGATCGCGTTGTTCATGATGAACAGCACCCCGAAATAAACCGGGTCGATGCCGGCCTGCTTCACCACCGGCATCAGCACCGGCGTCATGATCAGCACCGTCGGCGTAAAGTCGAGCGCCGTGCCAACGATGAAGACCAGCAACATCAGCACCGCCATGAGCAGAATCTGGTTGCCCATGAACGGCGCGACCATGTCCGCGACCTGCTGCGGAATGTTGGCGGTCGTGATCAGCCAGGCCGAGACGCCAGCAGCGGCGACCAGGAACATGACCACTGCGGTCGTCTCGGCGGCCCGGTACATCAGGTGATACAGGTCCGAGAACTTGATCTCGCGATAGATGACGAGGCCGACGAAGAGCGAGTAGGCCGCCGCGATGACCGCCGCCTCGGTCGGGGTGAACCAGCCGACCTTGAGGCCACCGATGACGACAACGGGCAGAACCAGGGCCCAGGCCGCGTTACGGGTCTCGGTCATGCGTTCGGCCATGCTGCGCTTGGGCTCGACGCGCGGATTGTCGCGCTTGATGCTCCAACGCCAGGCCAGCATGATCGCGACACCCATCATGATGCCCGGCACGATGCCGGCGATGAAGAGCTTGGTGATCGAGACCCCGCCTGTGACGCCGAAGATGATCATGCCGATCGAAGGCGGAATCACCGGAGCGATGATGCCGCCGCAGGCAATGAGCCCGCAGGAGCGGTTGATATTGTAGCCGGCGTTGCGCATCAGCGGGATTAGAACCGAGGCGAGCGCCGCCGTATCCGCCACGGCCGAGCCGGAAAGCGAGGCCATGATCACCGCAGCGATGACCGCGACATAGCCGAGGCCGCCGCGGATATGGCCGATCCACGCCATCGCCATGGTGATGATGCGCCGGGTCATGCCGCCGGCATTCATCAATTCGCCGGCGAGCATGAAGAAGGGTACGGCGAGCAGCGGGAAGCTGTTGGCGCCGTCCCACATGTTCTGAATGACGATCTGCGGGTCGTCGATGCCCATATAGAGCATCATCGTGAGGCCACAGCCGATCAGCGCGAAGGCGACAGGCATGCCGAGCGCCATCAGGCCCAGCAGCGAGGAGATGAAGACGAAAACGATCATTGTTTGGCTCCCCCGGTCCCTTGAGCCTTCAATTCGCGTTCAGCCTCGAGGCCTTCGGCCATCCCCTCCTCGTTGACGTCGATGAGCTCGTCGTCACGCACCTGCCCGCGCGCCAGCCGGACGAGATTGGCGAGGCAGATCATGGCGATGGCCGCGCCGGTGACATAGCTCACGCCATAGACCCAGAGCATGCTGATCTGGGCCACGGGCGAGGCATTGCCTGCGATGATGTCGTGCTGCAGCCAGGTGCCGTAGAAGATGAACAGTGCGCAGATCAGCATGATCACCTGGCTGATCGCCCAGCAGACCTTGCGCCCGAATATGGGAAGCGCCTGGACCACCATGTCGACGCCGAGATGGCTGCGCCGATGCAGGCCGATGATGCCGCCGAGGAAGGTCATCCAGACAAAGGCGAAGCGGGGCATCTCCTCGGAAAGGTCGATGCCGGTGTTGAAGAACAGCCGCAGCACCACGTTGCCGAAGACCATCACCAGCATCACCGCCATGCAGAGCACGAGGATGGCCTCGATCAGGCGGAAGAAACCGCTCACCAGTTTGTCGAGCAGACTGCTCATGCGGCGCACCTCGCGGGGCATTCATGAAAACGGGCCGGCGACATGCCGGCCCGGACAGATAGCAGGGCCGCGACCTCAGTTCGAGGCGCGGACCTTGGCGATCTCGGCGATGAAGCCGTTGACGAAGTCCTCGCCGATCTGGGCCTTGAACTTCTCGACCACCGGCTGGACCTTGGCCTGCACCTTCTTCAGATCGTCGGGCGACACCTCGTTCACAGCGACGCCGGCTTCCTTGAACTTGGCGATCACGTCGCGGTCACCCTCGTCGAGCAGCTTGCGCTGCAGCAAGCCGGCCTCGACCGCCGCCTTCTGGATGCCTTCCTTATCGCTGGCCGAGAGGCCGTCCCAGAACTTCTTCGAGGCGACCAGAGCCACCGGGGTGTAGACGTGGTTGGTGACGGAGATGAATTTCTGCACCTCCTGCATCTTGTTCGCCCACATATGCTGGAGCGGGTTCTCCTGGCCGTCGAGCGCCTTGACCTCGAGGGCGGTGAAGACCTCCGAGAAGGCCATCGGCACCGCGTTGGCGCCGATCGACTTCCAGGTGTCGAGCGCCACCGGATTGGCCATGACGCGCAGTTTCAGCCCACCGACATCCTCGGCCGTCTTCACGGCGCGGCGGCTGTTGGAGAGGTTGCGGAAGCCCATGCCGGTCCAGGTCAGACCGACGAGGCCGCTCGGAGCGATCTTCTCGAAGATCGCCTTGGAGGAGGGGCCATCGAGGACGGCGTAGACCTCCTTCTGGTTCTGGAACAGGAAGGGCAGATCCCAGACCTGGACCTCCTTCACCCGCGTCGAAAGCGGGGCGAGCGTGCCGATATAGAATTCTTGCGTGCCGGCCTGGACCGCCTGGAGCTGCTTCTCGTCCGAGCCGAGCATCGCCGAGTGGAACGGCTGAATCTTGACGTTGCCGTTCGTGTAGGTGCTTGCCAGCTCCGCGAACTTGGTCACGGCTGTCGCCTGCGGGTGGGTGTCGGGCATCGCATGCCCGATCTTGGCCTTGACCTCGGCCAGCGCGGCGGTCGAGCCGAGCAGGGTAGCGGCGAGGGCGGCGATGAAGCCGGAGCGCGTCATCACGTTTTTCATAGCGATTATCTCCCTATTGTCAGGTCGCTTGCCGGCGCTCTAGCTCGCTTTCGTGCGACCTGTCCATCGTTGGCTTCAGTTCCGGTACTTCTTGATCTCACCGTAGAAGTCGTTGACGAAGGCGGCGCCGATGACCTCCGTGTTCTTCTCGATCACGGGCTGGATCGCCTTGCGGATGGCGTCGAGCTCGGCCGGCGGCATCTCGGTCGCGACCATGCCCTTGGCTTTCAGCTCCTTCAGCACATCGGCCGCCTCGCGCAGCTCGATTTCGCGCTGGAAGACGCGGGTGGTTTCGGCCGCCGCCTGAACCTGCGCCTGCTGCTGCGGCGAGAGCGAATTCCAGAAGCGCTTGGAGGCGACGAGCGCCACAGGCGTGTAGACGTGGTTGGTCACGGTCAGGTGCTTCTGCACCTCGAACATCTTGTTGGCGTACATGTCGACGAAGGGATGCTCGTAGCCGTCGAGCGCCTTGGTTTCCAACGCCGTATAGACCTCGGTGAACGCCATCGGCACCGCGTTCATGCCCATGGCATTGAAACTCGCAAGCGCCATCGGGCTCTGCATGACGCGAACCTTGAGGCCTTTCATGTCGGCCAGGCTGGAAACGGGGCGCTTGCTGTTGGAGAAGTTCCGGAATGCACCGCCCGACCAGGCGAGGCCCTGGAGATTCATGTCGCCGAGATTGTCGAGCAGGCGCTTGCCGGCAGGCCCGTCGAGCACCGCGGCGGCTTCCGCATCGCTGGCGAAGAGGAACGGAAAGTCGAAGATCTGCAGTTCCTTCTTCCGGGTCGCGATCGGAGAAAGCGCGCCCATGTAGAAGTCGACCGTGCCGGACTGCGCGGCGATCAACATCTTCTCCTCGGAGCCGAGCGTGGCATTGCCGAAGACGTCGATCTTGACGCTGCCATTGGTCGTCTTGGCGACCTCCTCGGCAAAGCGCTTCATCGCCGCCGAGCGCGGATGGGAATCGGCGAAGGAATGGCCGAGCTTCGCAGTCTTCACGTCCTGCGCGCGAGCCGGGGCTCCGGCCAGGACGCCTAGCGCGACCGCGGCGGCGAGCGTGTTCAGTACCGTTCTGCGGGTTGCCTGCGTCATGGCGATCTCCAATCCCTGTTGGCGCATCGGCTCTTCTGGCGGCGCCGTTGACCCCAGATAATCGGGCCGCTGTCAGCTTGTCAAACAACTGACAGCATGACAATGTCGATCGCCGTGGAGGCGCTATGCTGCTGTCATCGATTGGTTCCCGGCCAAATCTCGCGGCGGATGCCGCCACTGCGTTGGTCCGCTCGATCCGGCAAGGCGATCTCCAGCCCGGCGCTCGCTTGCCGTCGGAGACGGAGTTGGCCCGCCAGCTCGGTATCAGCCGCCCTGTCATCCGCGAGGCGATCGCCTATCTCAAGGCCGATGGCGTCGTCGAGAGCCGCCGGGGCCTGGGTCTCTTCGTCAATCAGCAGGATGCGCTTCGTCTGCGCCGGGACGAGATCGCGGCTTCCGAAGAATCGATCCTGACCTTCCTGGAGTTGCGGCTGGGTCTAGAGGTCGAAGCCGCGCAACTGGCATCGTTGCGCCACACCCCCGAAGATCTCGAGCGCATCGAGGCCGCGGCCATCGCGATGAACCAGGCCGATGACGAGGGCAGGGACAGTGCGTCGCACGACCTCGCCTTTCACATTGCCATCGCGACCGCGTCGCGAAATCGCATGTTTCTCTCCGTCCTGGAGTTCGTCTCGGGTCCGCTGCTGGGCTCGATCAAGAGCATGCGCGACAAGGACCGCGGCGACCATTCCAACGTCGTCATCCGCCGCGCCGACCATGCGGCGGTGCTGGACCGCATCCGCGCCAAAGACCCGGACGGGGCGGGGGAGGCGATGCGCAAGCACATCAGCGAATCCTATCGCCGATACGCGGAGAGGATCTTTCACGCCGGGCAAGCCCCGCCACACCCGGCGCTTCGATCCAGAAACGTCTAGGGCGAAGCCCCCCGACAATCATCACGAAATCATCGGCGCGCCAGCCCGCGCAACGCATCCCATCTAATGCCGGCAAGGACATGTCATGAAGATCACCGCGATCGAAACGCTGCGGACGGAGGAGTTCGGCAATGTGCTGTGGGTGCGGGTCCATACGGATGCCGGCATCATCGGCCTGGGCGAGACCTTCTATGGCGCGGGAGCCGTCGAGGCGCATCTGCACGACACGCTCGCCATGCGGCTGCTCGGCAAGAACCCGCTGCATATCGAGGCGCTGCATCGCGAGATGACCAACCTGCCGATGGCGCAGGCCTCGACCGGCGTCGAGTCGCGCGCCACCTCGGCGGTCGACATCGCGCTCTGGGACATTTTCGGCAAGGTCTCCGAACAGCCGGTGCACCAGATGCTCGGGGGCCTGTGCCGCGATCGCCAGCGCATCTACAACACCTGCGCCGGCTACAAATATGTCAGCTCCAAGAACATCAAGCCGGTGTCCAACTGGAAAATGGGCGAGGCCGAGGGGCCCTACGAGGATCTCGACGGCTTCATGAATCGAGCCGATGCCGTCGCCGAGAGCCTGCTCGAAAGCGGCATCACGGCGATGAAGATCTGGCCGTTCGATCCGCCCGCGATCGAGAACCACGGCCTGTTCATCACGCCCGAGCAGATGCGCAAGGCCTGCGAGCCCTTCGAGAAGATCCGCAAGGCCGTCGGCGACAAGATCGAGATCATGGTCGAGCTGCACTCGCTCTGGAACCTGCCGACCGCGATCAAGATCGCGCGCGAGCTCGAGCAGTACAGCCCGACCTGGTACGAGGACCCGA
>JAESFW010000095.1_pt1 | contig 56270 bp, 40 predicted proteins | sample 9269481 | NCBI WGS metagenome assembly JAESFW01 (sample SAMN14515350, study PRJNA621654) | algae metagenome | isolation source: Lyngbya sp. HA4199-MV5 and co-occurring heterotrophs from soil with... | place: USA: Ahupuaa O Kahana State Park, Hawaii | collected 2009-07-21 | reverse complement strand
CACCAACTCTCGTTATGAACTTGAACCAAGCTCTAGAAACGAGCTGGGCGCGAAGCCGAGTTCCACCAATGAGCCGCAGCGCGAACCGATGAAGGCGTTCCCCTTGGGCATGGTGCTGCAGGCCTGCCCAACAATTGTGGATTACGGGCCGGGCGGTTCGGTCGGCAGTTGGCGTGACCTGATGCAGGCGGCCGTGGTCGTCCGGTCCACCCTCGGGGTCAGTCAAACGGCCTACGAGGATGCCTGCGAAGTCATGGGGCCGGAAAATGCGGCCGCGGTTGTCGCGTGTATTCTCGAGCGGGCGGGACATATCAATTCCGCCGGCGGCTATCTGCGCGATCTGACGTCCAGGGCGCGGCGCGGTGAGTTTTCGCTGGGGCCAGTTCTGATGGCACTTTTGAGAGCGCGCGGAGGGAATGAGCGAAGGGCCTCATGATCGCATGCCTCGCGTGCCGTCGTTGACCGGACGCTTTGTCGGCTGACAAAATCAGTCGATGGGCCAGCGGAATCAGGTCGTTATGATTTTTGCTCTGCTGGCAACGCGGGCGGAAAATTCTCAGTAGAGGGACGCCGCGATTGAATTGAAACGGTGCCGCAGCGGGGCAATGTCCGCATTGAGCATCAGGCAATCGATGCGCGACGAACCGAGGTAAGTGATCTGTCCGAGATACCGGACGGCCGCAAGGATATCACTCGGAAATCGGGGCCAAGCGGGCCCGACTGCTCGAAGTGACCATGCTTCGAGCGCACGGATTGAAGCTGGGATTTCTAACAGAGGCCGACGATGGCGGCACTCCCCTCCCCGCGCGGCAATAGAGCAATCTTTCGGATGGCAGTCGCTCGAACATCAGCGGATATGGGAGCGGAGGCCATGAGCCAAGACCAGGCAAAGCTCGAGCTACATTGCCGAATCCGAATGGCGATGGCATTGCTGATTGGGCGGCATCCGCAACTTGGCACTCATGATCTGATAGCGAGATCAGTGACCAAAGTGACTACGAACGCTGGGGGTTCTTTGCGATCCAACCGCCTACTGGAACCCTGACAGTTGTTCTTAGCTGTCCGACTTCGACGGGGCTTACGCTTGCTAGGTGCGCTGTTTGAAGGACGGCGGATAGCGAGACACCCGAATTTGGTGCGTGATCTTCAGCAGTTTACTGGGATCACGCCCAATGGGAACGACCGGGGGTGTGGTCGGCGACGTCGGGGTAGCAACTCAACCGGACCGGCGAGAGATAAGGCGATCGCAATCCCCTAGCCCTGCAGATTGTGGCCTACCGCAGGTCAATCGGGAGGTTTGTTGACGTCGATCGACCGATCCTAGGCACGGACACGAGGTGGGCTGCCCCTCCCCTCCCCCGCCAAGGTTCGCTCCTCGCGCAAGCTCTCGCGAAAGTGACGCATGCGTCGATCGCCAATTGACCAGGTCCACGGAAAAGATCCTCATCCACCAAGGACTGCTCGATGCCGGCACTGAAATCCTCCGATTTGAACAGCCACGCAACACTGCGCCATGCTCGTCGATGTCGTCGTCTGCAACATCGCCACTGCGACGACCTCGCAGTTGTATTGCTGCCCCCTCCCCTTCCGCTTCACCATCAAGTGGTGAGCACCGCGACCGGCGCGCCGGCGCTCGTCGACGAGATGTAAGCGAGATTTTCCATGTTTGGATGGTGTCTGGGCCAAGCTGTGGAGGATGAGATGCCCGCTTGAAAATCCGTTCGTGCCAGGCGCAACGCGAAACTAGGCCGATTGCGCACCTGGAATCCGGTTCAGTTGTGATTTTGAGCCCAATCTGAACGGGACCGGACCGAATGGCGGTGATCGCGGACGTCGGCCGATGGCGGCAACGCAGCCAGTTTGATGCGGTAGGTCCCGTGTTGAAACGGACGCTCAATTGGATTCCGGAGTTGAACTGCCGGCGCGTCGCCCACCGTTAGCGTAGAAGTAATCGGTCTTCTCGCTGAACAGCGAGCATACGATTGCTCGGCGCAGATTTGATTGTGCGGCTGAGGCTAGAATGTGCACGTCGCTGGAGCTCCGGCTTGCACCCGCGACAGGAGCAGTTTGCAATTGTCCGTCTCGACCGGCTCTCATAGCCGCAAATGCTCGAACTGTTGTCGCGTCGATGACGACAGCCTCGGCGCGATAGGCGCAGCATCTGCCCAGTCCAGCTGTAAGGCAGCCTGATCGTTGTAGTCCTGGTTGGAAATTTCGGCACAGACAGTGACGGGGGTTTTACCGCTGCATCGGCGGATAGGCTCATTTCAGCTGTGGAGCAATGTTGCTTGCTGCGGACAGTTCCTTGAGCGCCTGCTTGAATTCGTCGCTGCCGCCCGTCACCTCATGAAGCTGGTCGTCAACGGCAGACAAGGCCGCCTCGAGATTGCGAAGCTCTGCCTGCTGAAGGGCGTTGCCGGTGTTCGCCTTCTCGCGGTCGATGGCCGCGACAATACTGGCGCGCTGCTTCTGCGATGGCTTCAACCGCTCGGACAATGGCTGCATCGCGCACGTCGTCGGTTGCACCGATGATCTTACCGGCGACGTTGACGCCTTCGACTGCCGCCTGCTTCGCGTAAACAGTGAAGTTGCGCCACATGGTCGAAAACTCGCGGTCGATTCTTTTCGCCGCTCCAACCTGCTCGTCATTGAAGGTCGCGGCCTCGTCGCGCATCTTCTGGATTTCGGCGACGAACAGGCCAGGAACCTTGGCGAGTTCTTCCGCGCCGGTTCCGCCGAAAAGCTCGTCGAGGGCGCGAGTCTGTCCTGCTCGATCGAGCTTCTGAATCTTGCTGATAAGCTCATCGAGAAATGCGTTAGGCTCCTTGAGCTTCCGGCCAACCTCTTCGGTAGAATAACCGAGCGTCGTAAACCACTCCTGTCCGCTGCCCTTGCCGGTACGCGCAAACTCGTCGCCGCGAATGTTCAATTCCTTGAGGGCGTCGGTCACGCGGTCGATACTCATACCGGTTGCGGTCGCGACACAGGTCCACTGCTGCCATACCTTTGAACACCCGCAAGCCTTGCGGGCCTCGCGCACCACATCGGCAATTCGTGCACTTCTGGCTTGATAATGATTACCGCGGGCGCCGAGATCTTTTGGGTTATGGGATTGTTCTTGGTCACCGTGGAGCTGACTCTATCTGATCTAGGTCGCCGCGGCTCTTGGCAAGGGCAAACCGACCCGTGAGAAGGACTGTTATCAAGTAGGCCCATCGCGTCTGTGAGGGCAAGACACCGAAATGCGGATCAGATCTTCGGCTCGCGTACGCAGAGATTTGGGCGGCGTGGATCATTTCTCGGCAGCTTGTTTGCTCACTAGATGGGAGAGGAAGGCCTCGACCGTCTCGGCCGACGCCCGCACGCGCCAGGCGGTGTTGTCCCCTCGCCTCCCCTTGAATGACTGCTCAAACGTCTCGGAACCTAGACGGTGTGGAAACGATTATCAGGTTCCGCTGCCAACTGACCCCATAAGTGGCGCATTTGCGCAGTTCGTTTCGACGGCGGAGTCCCCTGCCCCACGCGTGCCAAAGCCCAATTTGACGTGACCAAATGTAAGGATGTCGCCGTAACGTCAACAAATTGGGGTGTGCAACAACCACGCTGATGTTTAATGTAAGTCGGCGCTTGCGACTGTTGTGTTGGCGACGAATCTCAGTCGGAAGTGTTAGGGTGGTGTGGGTCCTGCCGCATTCAAGCATCAGGTGCGGTCCCTGCGGACGATCATTGTCGCCGCGGCTCTGTACTGCGCATCCCAACGCGGCATATTGGTTGCAGTTTTGCGAACTGGGCCGCCAATAGCGCTTGAGAAGTGAGAATGCGCCGTAAATGCTCTAACATATTGAAATCATTTATTAAAACTACAATTTTGTCCGCTGACAACTCGTACGCCATCCAATGGCCGACGACGCATTCGGCGCGTCCTTTCTCGGAGAGAGCCATCATCTTGATCGCACGAGCGGGCTCTCCGCCAGCGATCCTACCGCGACCGTCTCGGTTCGCGTGACGAACGAGCGTTGACCGAGGCTATTCAGCAGGTGTTCCATGCGACTGTACCAATCGTGGTCTTCTTCCTGCCGTTGTGGGGCGCGGGGGCGAACTCGGGGCGCGGAGCTCGTGAGACTCTGGGGGATGCGTCTACCGGGTAACACCTGTCGAGTCGAAGCGACGGTTCGCTCAGACCCAGTATCCACTTCGATGGCTTGTCACGACTGAGATCGTCGGTGCGCTTCCTTCGAACGCGGATCGTGTCCGTTGTTTGGTGCCGATCTGTGATGCCTCTATGTTTCGCCAGCTCGTAAAGCTGGTCGATGCGCGCGATAAGCCGCGGACATGAGCCCAACGCGATATGACCTAGCGCTGGGTCCTCATTGAGGATGCAACTGCCATTGACGTTCACTGTTGGCGGTATCCGGTGATGAGACGCCCGCCCAGGCAGGCAGGGAGAAGCATCACCGTCGGCGTTATCGCTGCGGCAGGCACTGAACTCTCGTGGGCTGCTCATGGAGTCGGCTCGCAAAAGGAATCCGACAAAAGCCTGGTCACGTGGCTGTCCGCGCAGTGTCGATGTAGAGTGTCCGGTCTGTTCCCAACGAGGAGCGCGGCGCTGTACGCAGCAATAGTAACTGGGCTTCCTTCAAACCCAAGCACGGAGTGGTAGCCTTCGATTTGGAGCGGCTATCGGTTCGTGAACCTGGTTGAACTAGAACAGCTAAGAAGGGCGCGCCGACACCTCTGAGCCACAAGCCGTTCCCTGCTGTTGTCGACGAGAAGCCGTGTTCTTCTGGCCGGCGTCGTTGCAGAAGCGAGCGGCTTGCATGAAAGATCTGTGCAAGACCCTTTCGGATGCTTCAGGTAGGTGACGCCACGGTTGCCGTTGTGGTGAGACCATCCGGCGCCGTCGCATGGGCCGGAAGGTGCTGGCATTATCGACCTGCCGGCGCCATGCACGGAAACTACTCATTGTAGTAAGCGAGGAGAGGGTGCTGGCGATCGGCGCGATTACCTGCTCGACCTGACGCGTAAGGGCGAACGAAAGGAATTTTGCCTGAGCCAATCCTGATGGCGCTGATGCAGGCACGTAGTGCCTCGCGCCGGGAAGTCTAGTAGTTCGGCGCAGCGTGGGAGGTCGCGAGGACGATTTAAGCGAAGCAGGAAGAGCTGTGAAGGTCGGTGTTTCCTCCAAAGTGTCCCATTTGACCAGGGGCCCTGGAGAGGCCTCGTACCAGCTTTCCCGCGACGGGCAGCGGTACCGCATCGACGTGTTCGCTCAAAGGGTACACTTCCGTGCCAGGATAGATAACCATTCTTTTTTCGGGATTTATCGCCTCGCAGGCGAGATAAAACCCTTTCTCAAGTTTTGGAGCGGGGCGCGTTTGATCTCGATGGCCCAGGGACGCCCACCGGGAGGGGTCACAAGGAGATCAATCTCTGCACCCGCAGCTGTCCTATAAAAGTTAAGTTGGGTGCCATAGGGCACTGTCTCGGAGAAGGTTTCTATGACGAAACCGTCCCAGCGCGCGTCAGCGACGGGATGTCCAAAGACCTGCCCCTGGTTCGCCAAACCCAGAAGTGTGTGAGCCATGCCGCGATCGCGAACGTACACGCGCGGCGATTTCACCAAGCGGTTGCCCGTACTGGAGTGCCAAAGTTCCAACCTCGGAACCAACAGGAGGTAGACCGGGAGATCAAGACAGCTCGCAACAGTCTCGCCATCGACCCCGAGCGCACGAGCAAGTTCAGCGGCGTTTAAGGGACCTGGAGAGCCTAACCGAAGTGGATCATGCCGGTTTTGAGGGGCGGAATTCAGCCGCCTTCTTGCAAATGCGCCAAGAACACTTCTGTCGGTGTCTTGTAGTCGAGGCACTTTCTCGGCTGGTCGTTCAGATGGCAAGCAAGTTGGATCAAGTTGCGTTGCGATACGACTGCAAGATCCTTATCGCCTGGCATGAAGCGGCGAATGCGCTCGTTTTCCACCGCGCCTTTCTGCCAGGGGGCGCTGGGTCGCAGAACCAGTTGCGTACGCCGATGCCACTTTCCAAAGCTCTAAAGGCGGTAGACTCTGCGCCGCAATCAAACGTGAGGCTCTGTCGGGCAAAGGTAGGCAGAGGCCCGAAGGTATCGACGATCTTGTCCATGGCCGGTCGCGGGTGTTGGCTGTGGCTTTTGATCATCCCCAGGTAGCTGCTTTTGCGAGCGATCAATGAGGTCGCATTGGCGTGGACCAGATCGCGTTGGAAGATCAGCAGGTAGCGGTCCAAATGACCAAACTGCGGCGATCATCAATAAAATCAGGACGTTGCGATACTTCGCATGCCGCAGGGAGTTTTGCGATCGTGGAATGTGTTGGGTCTGATCTCTCGATAAATTGTCGATCGACGACGGCCAAGTTGAGGCGCCATTTTATTGATCGGCAGTCTGCGATTGGCAAAGTGGTGTAAGCGGCGCGATAAGGCAGATTCAGTTGCGAATGGCCGTGATACATCCAAAATGCCGAAGGGGGAAACCATTGAAATCATTGGCATGTGCTCCTCAATATAGAATGTACCACCCGACTGATGCTGGGCCAGCATCGTCCAGAATCGTCTGAAGGTTTCGGCTAGATTCGAGGGCCGATCTGCGGGATGTCGCGCTCCAGATACGTTCTTATAAAGTCCTGTCTCCAACGAGAACTGGTTTCGCCGGACTGCTTCAGCAGGTCGACGGACGCTGAGCCCAGGGGGAGAAACCGCGCCGACCGTTTGCCAGTTCGCCGCGTGCGATCGATCAAACCACGCAAGTTCTGAAAGAGGTTTGTTGGCCGATGAACCTCGTCAAGGATGACCGGCTTGTCTGTGCGCTGCTCGAGAAAGTGCCCCTGTTCGTTCAATTTGGCGCGATCGGCGTCCGATTCGAGATCGAGATAGATCGTTGCATGGCTTCGGGAAGGGGTATGCCACGGCCGGCAGCTTCGGTTAGATAACCTGATCTTGACCCATGCGCCAAAATTGTCTGGCGGGACGGGCCCGGTCTGCTTACAACGAGCTTTCAAGATCAGATTGACTGAGTGCGGCGTCAACGCGCTTTGCCCCATGTTTCCTCGTTGGTCGATGCGGCGGACGATTGCGCCATCCAAGATTGTTCGCATGTTCCAGCTACCGCTGCAGGGCCAGTACTGGCCGGTCGATCAGAAGCAACAGTTCGTCGTTATCAATCGTCCTCGTCTCGGTGTGGGCGAGGCAGATCGAAAAGCAGGGCAGGGGAGGGGCACCAGGCGGGTCCGCGCGGACAGGTCCGTCGTCAGCTAGGTCTTCGACCCTTAGCAAGGCTACTCCAAAGCGGCGTCGCCCGTCCGAGGCAAGGGCGGTAAGAGGCACCGTTCGATCACTCAGGTTGGCGCGCGGCCTCCGGGGCAGCTCTGAAGAAGCTTTACCAATCCATCTATGGTCACGCTTGTCGACGATGTGACTGGACCGGAGAAGGGGAGACGACTGCTTTCGGCAGATCAGGAGGAACTGGTCGGGCCTGCCATTGAGCCAATCTATTGTTCTCGAGAACGTCCGACCCGAACTGCCACTCAGCATCACAATTTCACTGGACCCGCACATTGCTCCGGGAAGGTAGCTAAAAGCGCGGGTAGATCAACGCCACCAGTGGCAACGGATGAAGCTACGAGACGGTGCGAAGGCAGCCCGACAGCGATCCGCGCCAGCCCTTGGTGAATACTCGGCTCAATATCCGCTGCAGATCGCTCAAGAGCGAAGACTGGAAGTCCATACAGTTCGACGGTGGGAGGGAAACGCACCGTATAATTGGTCGTTTGATGACCCACTTTCAGCGGCGGATGAGGCCAAACCGGTGGGCTTCGTCCAGCAGATCGCGGACGGAGGAGGGCTGCCACTTCTTGCCGCCGCGCACTGGGCGTTCTCCCATCTGATCCAATTGTGCGGCAATGTCGCGCAACGATAGGTCGGGATCGGCGATGGCGATCGCCGCTACCAGCTTCATCAGATGGTCCTCGGGCGCGCGGCGAGGGGAGCGTGCCAGGAGGTCTTCTTCCGCGAGCTTTTCGCGGACCAAGCGATGAACGGCGCGACGCAGCCGCTCGACAGTCCAGTCATGACCGCGGCGATTGAGCGCGCGCACGACATTGTCCCAACTGTGCTGAGGCCGCATTTGCCGCACCATCGGCAACCATGTCTGCGCAGATGCAATGAGCCCGTCGAGATAGAGCTTTTCGCGTGCTTGGGAGACGGCTTTGATCGCCTCTGGTCGCCGTTCTCGCAGACCCGGGTTTCCAGGAAGCTTGCCGCGCGCCCTCGCCGCCTTGATGCCGGCCTTCGTTCGTTCGGCAATCAGCGCTCTCTCGAGCTGCGCGACCGCGCCAAGGACTTGAAGGGAAAACATGCCCTGTGGGGTCGAGGTGTCGATCGGATCGCGGATCGAGCGGAAATGCACGCCGCGCTCTTCAAGATCCTCGATCACTGCCAAAAGATGGCTCACGGATCTGGCCAGACGATCGAGGCGAACGACAACGAGGACGTCTCCCGCGGTGAGCTCGCCAAGCAGTTTGGTCAAGACCGGCCGGGCACGCGATGCACCGGAGCCATGCTCCTGATAGATCCGATCGCAGCCGGCGGCCCGTAGCTCATCGATTTGAGCATCGTGGACTTGTTCGTCCGTCGAGACGCGAGCGTAGCCGACCAGCCGCTTAAGAGGCTGTTGGAAGTTAACTGTTTGTCGCTTCGCCATCGCGCTTTTAGGGGTCTCGTCTCGTGGTGATTTGTACAGATAAGAAATGCGGGAGAAATTGCTCAGTTGCAAGCGTGTTTTAGATGCTGAATAGCGGCCCACCAGATTCAAATCGCTACCTGAGACGAGCAACGGAGCGTCCACTTAGGTAAACGCGCGTCAGTGGGCTTCTGTGGCGGAAACTTCGGAAAACCAACGCTTTTGGAGATGGCTGCGGAAGCACGAGTCTGCAGGCGGGTGCAGGAAACTCAATTCCGGAGAAGGGGAGGGGCCAAGCGCGCTGCCGGCGGCGGTCGAATTCTGTGTCGTCGAGTCGGGTTATCCCGGCCGAAATTGCCTGAAAAGCCCGGAAATCCGGGCATTTCAAGTGGTCCAGGGCGACCGGCGCGCAGCATTTACAGCTTCGAATCCATCACTATCGATACTTTGAAACCTATCGATAGTCAATGGGCACGTAAATTGGTATCTGGATGACGGAATCAAATGGCATATTGGCTTCCGTTGAGAGAAATTTAGAAGTTAATACAGTTGGTTAATGATCTCCAAATTTCCAGAATGCAAAGTTCTGAGAGTTTTAAGATGGACCGGTTGATCAGAACTTCTGGCGCTGCTGACGAAAAAGTGACGTCCAAGGCAGATCCATCTTGCCGATTGCACAGGATCAGGCTTTTGCACAGTCTCACGAGACGCGGCAATGGAAAAGAGCGCAGAGTTCTGGCAAAAGATGCATCCTATCCGTTTGCATCTTATAAGTTTCTAGTGGGCGGAGAGCTTCTTTCTTAAGGCTGGCCCAGTCGCATAATGGTCACAACGTCTGAAATTCAACATACTCGGTTGAAGGGCGAGCTCGTCTTTCAAGATTTTTGCCTCAGGCTTGTTCGGCACTATTGGCAGGACGACTACGCCGAGGCGTTCGGCAGAAGCGGTCAGAACCAGCGCGGCGTTGACATTGTCGGCCGCGATAATCGCAATCGGTATAGCCATGCCGGCATGCAGTGCAAGGCATCGGAGACTGACGACCCACGTCAGTTGAACACCGTTGAGCTTGACGCAGAAGTCGAAAAAGCAAAAAAATACCGGCCAAGCCTCGACATCCTTATTGTCGCTTACGCCGGCGAGCGCGACGTTGCTCTGCAACAGAGGGCGCAGGAAATATCTGCCGACCATGCTCGCGATGGCCTGTTTCGCGTGGTCGTCTGGTCGTGGCCTGACATAGTTTCACGCGCCCAAAACTACCCTGATGTTGCGAGGGAGCTACTTGTTCATAATCAGGTCGCGACCAGCACACCGGTGCTCAATCCCGCACGACCGCGCTCCGGCTCAACCTCGAAATTTCAGGCCGAGATCGCGTCGGCCATCGAGGCTTTACGTGTTTCTTCAGCGGAAGTTGCGACCAAGGATGAGACAACAGCGCTCGACGCCAAGCTTGACGTTTTTCGCGACCAGATACGGAGTGGTGGCGGCCCGCTCATCGTCGACAATCTGCGAGCACTTCTCGATGAATTTTCCGAAGACACGCCAGGCCGCCTGAAGCTCAGATTGTTCGGCAATCTCGGTGCAGCGTTGGTCCAGGCTGGGGATTTTAGCGGGGCCGAAGATGCTTTTGCCCAAGCCGCAGCGAGCGATCCCGACACGGCACCAGGCCAGTCGTACAAGGCAAGGACGGCATTGTTGCGTGGTCAAACGGAACAGGCGTTTATTGCAGCACAGCGAGCCATCGAGCTGGATCCGTCAAATCTCTCCGCCGCAAACATTCTTATCGAGAGCGCGCCAGCGGCGATCGCGACAGCCGACCTCGAAATGCAGGTCGCGGCAGCAGCAGCAGATGTTGACGTTGCGAGTGCTTTGCAGCGCCGATTCATAATCGTCGAAAAGGATGAGGACGCATCCATACGCGTGGCCCGTGCCATCGCCCATCAAGATTGGCGGAAGGACGTTGTTGTCGCTCAAGCTATACTTTCACGCTTTGAGGACAACAAGGATGTCCGCGTCGGAGCGCCAGTTTCAACATCCGACCAATTCCTTATTGAGGACGCCAGAACGCGGCTCGTCCGCGCATGGGGGCAGGTAAAGTCGCGGCCGGATTGGCGAAATTGGACATTTGTTGCCGCGAATCTTTGCGCCGCCCTTCGCCTCAGTGGACGGGATGACGAGGCCGATTTCTTTTCGATTGAGGTCCATTCACTGGAGCCGGAGGATCCGGCACTGACGCAGCGTTGCATTTTCGCCCACATGCACAGGAATAACGTCAAGGCAGCTTACGAGCTTGCGACTGGCTTGGCCGAACGCATCAATTCCGACGCAGAGGTGTGGTTTCTCGCCGCGTCGGTATCGGCATCATATCGCAAATGGGAGGCGGCCATATCATGGGCCCAGAAAGCGTTTTCCGCCTCGTCGGATGAAGGTAGTCCAAATCCCAATGCTGCAACGCTTGTGATCCTGGGCGTTTCCCGAACTGAGACGCCTGCGAGAGCCATAGACCTCGCGAATAGCCTAAGGCCTCAGTTTCCGAGCAACATCGGCTTCGAGGCGCAGGTTGCCGAGATTGCTCGAAGGGCAGGAGACGAGTCGACACGCGCCGCGGCACTTGCGCGCCTACGTGCATTCAACCTTGGTTCGCTCGATGCGACCGAGCGTTTCGAACTGGCAGACGCGTTCGCTGACAATGGCGACTGGTCAGTGGCGGCCAGCCTGTTGGACGGTCTCTATCAGGTCGACCGTTTTTCGGAGCCCCTTTCGCGGCGCCTCTTTTATCTATATCGGGCCGATGAACGTGCCGCGGCTCGGGCGCTCTTTGCATCACTCGGTCCGACAGTTCTTGGGCGACCCGAGATTCTCCGAATCGGTGCTGCAATCTATGAGCGATCCGGCCTTGTCGATGATGCCCTGAAGGTTCTCGAGAAAGCGGTAAAAGCGAACCAGGCCGATCTCCGGTCGCGCCTGGATTGGGTCCGGATGGCACTCAGAGCCGGCCAAGAAGTACGGGTGTCTGCGTGGGCAAAGAAGACTCACACCTCGTTTGGTGGTAGTGGCGACGAGTTCATCGAATTTGCGCAGATACTCAACAGGTACGGTCGGCGAAAAGATGCGCTGCGAGTTGGCTTCGATGCGCTTGCGGCCAACTGGAATACAAGCGAAAGACTCCACATGGGGTATCTGTCGCTCTTTCTGCTCCAATCTCGCAAAGACAGATCTCTCAAGGTCAAGGTGGTTCAGGAAGACACTGTCGTGTACCTGGAGAACGATCACGGCGAGAAGGCGACATATCTTATCGGAAGCGGCTCATTGCCGGGCATCGAAATCCTGCCGCCCGACCATGGCTTTGCGAAACGCCTGATCGGGCAAAAAGCCGGTGCCACCGTTGTTCTCGATGGTATCGGCCAGCCGGTAGAATGGAAAATTGGGGAGATTACCCACAAATTTGTCGTACTATTCCGGCGTGCGCTCGATGCACATTCAAGACTCTTTCCCAAAAGCCGGGCTCTTGGTCGCTTCATGATCGACTTTGAGAGCAAGGACGCTTTCGAGCCTATTTTCGAGCAGGCCCGCGAGCGCGCACGAGTGGTATCGGATGCGGTTCAAATCTATTCGGAAAACCTAATCCCTATTGAGACAATCGCAAAGGCCTTGGGGTCTGATGCTATCGACACCTCGCGCGGCCTCCGATTCCAGTCTGATGTTTGGTTGGACAGTTGCGTCGGCGATCACGCCGAGCGGCGTGTAGCGGTAGAAAACCTCGAGGGGCAATCCGCGGTCATCGTCGATGCGCTCACGCTCGCACTATGGCAGGAAATAGGGTTTCTTGATCTCGTCGAGAAACTTCCCATCGTGATCCACACGGTCCAAGCCACCATCGACGACTTTGCACAACGAGCGGACGATGCTCAACAGGCCGTAAGGCAAGAGGGCGGCTCCCTTGAAGCGCATGGCGACAAGGTTGTGATGGTCAAGTCAACGCCTCAACAGCGCAAGGCACTTCGTGAGGCGAGCAGTTCAATTTTAGACTGGGTTCGCGAACACTCGAAACTCTTACCGACGTCCGCTCTTCACGAGAGGAAGGAAAAGATCGACGATCTTTTATCCTCCTCGACGATCGACACCATAGCGACAGCCCGGGACACGGGCATGACGATCGTCGCCGAAGACCGGCGCATCCGAATGTTGGCAGCGGATCTTGGCGTGAAGTCGTCGTCTTGGACCCAGCCGCTACTGCTGACGCTGAGGGAAAGCGGAGTACTCGGGGAAAAAGACTACATCCGACTGATTGTGAATCTTCGCCGGCAGCGGATTGGTTTCGTATCTGTGGGTACGCACGAATTACTTCTTGCGACTAGCATGGATCGACATGTGTTTTCCACTTTAGCCGAGACGGTCACGGATGCTCGGGTTGACGCAAGTTCGTTGGTGCCAGTCGCTTCGGAGCTTGCATGTAATTTCTGGACCCAAACTCGCTTCGTGGCTGAGCGTGAGCATTACTTCAGTGAGATTTTAGAGAGTCTCCTGCGACGCCCCGATGGATTAGCGCTGTTCGTCAGAATTGCGCATATGGCCTTCGGCGCGGTTCGCGACAGCGGGTTGGTAGGTGCTTGGCAGGCGTACATGTGGGATCAATACATGCATGAGTTTGCGCGAGGCCATTTCATCCATGACTTAGTCGCCAAACGTTCGAAGTAACATCGGCCCAACTTCCCCCTATTGATGAGCCAACGGAAAAGTATTGCTATGATACGTGACGAGGACGGAGGGACGGAAGGCAAGAAAATCTGCTTCCGTTGCATCGGAAACGAATTTCTAAGCGCACGTGTACAGCGCGAAGGTCGGGTTGGAATCTGCGACTATTGTGAGGATACTGACGATCCGACTTTCACACTCGCCGAGATGGCCGATCATGTCGCGACCGCCTTTGAAAAGCATTACGTTCGGACCCCAGATCAGCCGAATTCCATGGAGTCCGCCATGCAAGCGGATCGTGAGTCTGATTATGCGTGGGATAGGCAAGGCGAGCCGGTCGACGATGCTATCGCCGAAGCCGCTTCAATCACTGAGGAGGCCGCTTGCGATATACGTGAGATTTTGGCCGAGCGATTCGGCGATTGGGACTCTGCCATGTTTGGCGAGGAAACCGAATTTTGCGGGGACAGCTATTACGAGAGGAAATCCGCTGGGAGCGGCAGGTGGACCCGAGAATGGGATCAGTTTGAGCGCATACTAAAGACAGAGGCGCGGTTCTTTAGCCGCCAGGCAATGAGCCACCTCGCTGAACTCTTCGACGGTCTGCATATCCTCAAGGCTCGCAACAGAACATCGGTGCTTGCTGAAGCCGGTCCGGGTTACCCGATCTCAAGCCTCTATCGGGCACGTTCCTTTCCTCGTTATGCTGATATTGAGAGCGCGCTGGCTCGACCCGATCTACATCTCGGGCCGCCGCCGGCATCAGTTGCACGTGCCGGGCGGATGAATGCTCACGGCATCTCGGTCTTCTATGGCGCGAGCGATCCGCTCGTTGCGCTGGCGGAGGTCCGCCCCCCCGTTGGATGTAGTGTCGTCGTCGGGCGGTTTGAGATCATAAGGCCGGTAACGCTCCTCGATCTGAGCGAATTGCGTGATGCCATGATGATCGGCAGCGTGTTCGACCCGACCTATCTTGATCGCCTCCAACGCGCTGCTTTTCTTCGGCAAGTGAGCGATCGGATCACGGTCCCCGTCATGCCCGACGACGAAGATCTTGGGTATCTGGTGACGCAAGCGATTGCTGACTTTTTGGCCACAATCGATCAACCAGAGATCGACGGCATCATATTCCCGTCGGTACAGGCGAAAGGGAAGGCACGTAATGTCGTGCTCTTCCACAAATCCTCTCGCGTCCGGCCAATCGAGGTCCCGGAAGGCACGAAGGTTGTGGTCAACGACGGTTTCGCGACCGAAGACGGATGGGAAACTGACTATTCCGTTTACGAGCGCATCCCGCCAAAATCCACTGAACCAAAGCTGGATCCGACACCTCCTTCCTCGACACCTTGGTATCAAGTGGCCTTCGATCCTTCGGATCCCGATCCGCGCGACTTCACCTTAGACGTCGATCCAACGTCGCTTGAAGTGCATATTGTCGAAGGCGTCAGCTACAAGACGGACCGCAACCCTGTGCGCCGTCATCGTTATGAAGACTCTGAACCGGCGTTCTGACCGTGAAGCGCAGAGAATGGAGGGCCATCAGGTTCTCTTGTGCGCCATCGCAACGTGGTTAGCGGTTGACCGGCCGAGGGGGCAGGAGACGTACGTGCTGCGGGCTCATCGATTTTTGCGTTACTTGGCACATGCGCCGATCTGATGGAAACGTGTAACGGACACCATACGCAAAAACGAAAAAGGGCTTCCCAATCGGGCAGCCCTTTTTGTCAAACCCGCCACAAAAGGCGGATAATTGTGTGCCGAGCTTCAAAACGCTAATTCTGTTCGAATGTCAAGTTGGATCAACCCTTTTTGACGCTTTTGAAGCTCATGGGCAGACTTAAGCTCGCCCTGCGATTACCGGGTTCTATCCTCACCACCGTTACGCGAATTGTAGCACCGATGCTATGCACCACAGGATCAACAGCACCACTCATCAACCTGCTCTTATGAAGCAGGCCTGTGAGACCTGGCGCTATTTCGACGAACAGGCCAATCGTATCAACGACATTCACAATTAATCCATCGACCATGGTTCCTGGTAAAAAGCGCTCTTGAGCCTCGTACCAAATACCGGACGGCAATTGCTTGCTTTTTTTATCAAAAGCATCCTTGGCATCATCAAGGTTTACAAGTTGACGAAAGCGGCTGGAAGACAAAACGGCTTCGCTTTCAACCGCTGACCGTTCTCTGAACTGCAGCATGTAGTCCAATAGAGCGAGACCGTTTTGCAAGCTCACACCGTGGCTATACTGCGTCTCTCGTAATGTGATGCGATCAGCGATCCGCTTAGCTATCGCACGATCCGCGAAGTTCGTATCTTCGGCAATTGCTGCCCAATATTCGGCAACACCTAACAATTCCAAATGTACGAATCCAACGGGGCCAATTTTGAAAAGGTCACTTTCATCAAGATCATATTCCCGAAGACTTTCAGCAATGATACAATTTGCCTTGGTTAAATAAAATATCTCTCTCTTAATCACAGAAAAGCGGAGGCCATATGGCGAAAGAGCATCGAGTATTTGCTCGAGACTTCTATAGCCCTTCACACCGTTTGGCCCCGGCTCAGTGAAATTCGAATGAAGGTATGAAAGTATCAGAATCCTCGAAAAATACGTTGGGCGCTCATCTTTCTCTTCGAGATCGCAAATGTTTTTTATTACAGATGCGTCGCTTTGATAATATCTGCGATTAGCCCGCAGCAAGACAGTCATCACAACATCTAAGGGAAGGACATACTCTCCCTTGGATTGGCGCATCCGCAGAATTTCTGATTCGCCGATGTGACCACTCGTGCAGAATTCGACGAATATCTCAAATACTCGTCTCAGGTTGTTTCCCGCTAGTCCGAGTATCAACCTCCTGGCGTAGCTGTCATACTCAAAAATAGATCCTACTAGCGATGCAAGATAGTAGGATCGCTCTGTTTCATTGTACTTGATCTTAAATCCGTTCGATAACTCATAGGTACGATTTCTCTCTGATTTGTTCGCGATCTCGTCGAGCGCGATCTGGATACGCTTGATTAGAGCTTGTTGGAAAACAGGAGGCTCGATCCGAAAAACCAAATCTTTGAGTGCTGTATCGAGAGGGGGTACATCGCGATAATTGTCATATGTTTCTTCTCGTATTGGTAGCACCACTAAAACTCGAAACTCCTGCTGCAGCCACTGCGCGACCTCGAACATGAGAAGCTGCTCATCGCGAGGCCCTTTGTCGGCGTTGTCAAAGACTACAACAATTGTTTGCCCACGCTCATTGCCGAAGTGCCGAGTATGGCAGACTGCAGATGTGTGGAGATCGTCCTGACACTTTAGGAGAACTTTATAAAGCTCGTGGTTTTGCTCGCTAGATCCCGGCGGAAGAAGAGAGCCAATCCCTTTGTAAAATCTATTTACCTCTACTGAATATATCTTTTGAATCACATCGAAGTCATCAAAATCTATTGTTGGATAGGCGATTCGTATACCATTTATTATCTCCCTCCTCACCCAATCGTATATTTCGCTTTTTGTTACTGGAGCATCGTTGATATTGATGTGCACCCACGTGGTCTTTTTGCGCACTTCGTCCGGAAGCGCGACGGCCTGGAGGTGATAGAGGAACGTCGTCTTCCCCGCTCCCTTCTCGCCTATCAGTAATATTACTCGGTGTTCCAGTTCTCGTTGGCTTTGAAATGGCGCAATTATCTCGCCAGGCGATGACGTGTCTTTAATAAGCGTTGAATTTGCTTGCCAACTAGGAGTTGCGGCTCGTATCACTTTGTCGATAGGAGCAACATAACGCTCTCTACTAGGGGAGGTTACGTACCCCTCCCGCGCGATCCGCAAGCGGTCATTGCGTGTGACCGGGTTGAATATGTGCCCTAACTCTGCGGCAAGCGTTGCCCCAAAGGAGTTTTGCCCGACCTCTTCCTGCTGGACAGTAATGCCCCCTATTAGTCGCCTGGGCTTGAAATATCGAGAGACACTGCTTTTCTTCGTCAGAACGGTTGCACGATCCGTAAGAGTTGCAAAGCCAAGCAAACTCTGAGCGTTAGCCATCAGATTTGAGTAAGGAGCCACATCTTCATACTGTAGCTGCACGGCAGGGTTCGCCACGTCGGCAGCACCTACCCAAAAGTCGTCACCGTTCGTCGCACATACGACCGAAACGGGGTTCATATCGCTGAAAAGCGCGTTCAACTCGGCTGCGTAAAGTCTCGCTTCTCTGTATGCCTCGTCCAGCGCGACTCCCGGACCTTTTGCTTCGATTACTGCAATCGGTAGTCCCGCTATGGCAACAACATAGTCGGGATAATAGAGCTTCTTTTGGGAACCTTTGTCGATATCAAACCGACGAATATTTGCTTTGGTGATGATATAGCCTGGACGGATGCCAAATCCTGCCGGGCTGTCGGCGATCAATAGTGGATATGCAAACTTCTGTTCGACGTCGCTTTCGTTCAGCATTTCCTTCCGCGCAGGTTTATTAAAGTAATTCGGCACGCGGTTGCTCCAATGTTATGTATCGCTTAGATACGTGAGAAGGAATCTGCTTGTTGCGTAGCTATCATGTCGCGCGAATCAAATTTTATAAAGGCCGGATCGACTCTATAAACCGAGAGGCCGTTCATGGGGTCGTGTGAGTGCCGTGCGCTTTAGTTTTTCGACTGAACGCCGACAACATGCCATCTCGCCAACGCAGAGCATTTTCCGATTTCGACATGGTGCTTGGGGGGGCGCTAAGACCGGGGTAGAGCTGCCTTTTTCGTCTTAGTAGCGGACGACGGCCTTTGAGGCGGAATTGAATTGCGCTTCAACGAGCCCTAACCGGCTTGTTGCTGTGATGTTCACCTTTCGGGCCAAAAAGATCGCATAATGTATCGATCGGAACGGCCCGCAGGTTAGCGAGGGCGCTGGCGCAAAGGCTAATCCAACTCTGCTTTGCTCATGATTTCAAACGGGTCGGCGCCGATCGCGCGGCTGACCTTCACGAACTCGGCAGCATCCAACCGGCGTTCCCCAAGTTCAAATTTGGAAACGAACGTTTGACGCTGGCCAATACGTTGCCCTAGTTCGACCTGAGTGATGTTCGCAGCTTTGCGGGCCGCGATGAGCCCGTCGATCATTCGACCGTAAACTATTGCATGGAACGAAGACAAATTTGAGCGCCAGTTTGATAAAACTAACGCCTTCAATAAAACCGATTTTCGGATACCCCAAAATAGGGTATTGATGGTTGTATATAGTGCGACACACTCGTCGTCGCGCAGGCCGAAAACCGGAGAATGCTCGTGGAACTGCGCCAACTCTCTTACTTCGTTGCGGTGGCCGAGGAACTGCATTTCAATCGGGCTGCTGCACGGATGTGCATAGCTCAGCCAGCGCTGAGCGCGCATATCCAGGCTCTGGAGAAGGAGCTCGGGGTTCGGCTGCTTGAGCGCTCGACGCGCCGGGTCGAGCTGACGCGGGCGGGGGAGGTGTTCTACGATCGGGCGGTCCGGATCATTGGCGACGTCGGACTGTCGATGGACGTGGCGCGGTCCGCCGCCGGCAAAGCGGCGAGGACAATCAAGATCGGAACCGTCTATCCGGCGACCATTGGGGTCTTGCCGGCGTTCCTTTCTCGTATCGGCCGGAAGTTTCCGGATGTGGCGCTGCATGTGACGAGCGGCTCGACCTCTGACATCATTCGATCGATCGAGAACGGCCAGATCAATCTCGGTTTCATCCGCCCGGTCGAAAACATAGGTTCCTTGCGCTTCTTCTCGATCGCGCATGAGCGCTATCTGCTGGCGGTCGAAAAGACGAGCCCGCTTGCGCTACGAAGCGAGATCGACATTGAAGACCTTCGCTATGAGAAGATTATCGCCTTTTCCCGTCAGAACCTCTCGTATTCGGAGCGCTATTTCTCCGAGATGTTCGAGACCCATGGGCTCACCGGCAACATCGCCTACAGCTGTGACGATACTTTTTCGCTGGTGTCACTGGTCTCTGCCGGCCTTGGTATCGGCTTTGCGCCGGAATGGACGAAGGATTTGCCGAACCGTGGTTTCGAGCTTCGGCCCGTGCGCGGCGTCGATCTGAAAATCGGGCTCGGGGTCGCCTGGAACAAGGAAGACCCGACGGCGTCACGGGACGACATCATCGACATTGCCCGGTCGCTGGCGCGGCCTGGCAGGTGAGGGTCCGGAGGCAGAAGTGCCGACTGTCCCACAGCTAAGCTTCAACCAGTGTCATCTTCATGGCCGTCGGACGCCCCGCTGAGCAGCTTTCGCTTCATGAGTAGCTCAGTTGAGCGGTTTTGAAGCATTCTGATTTTCAATGTCAGCCCGCAGTTGCGCGTCGACCTATGGGCCTCCCGTATAGTGTGGCATCTGAATCCCCCTTTCTCAGAAAGTTTTTGCGAGAAATTCCATGGTCGATTGAGCGCTGGCGATCCTCTTAAGCGCTCAAATGAGCATAAAACGCTCTATTGACGAATTTAGCATCGGCTGATAAGTTTCGCATATGAGCGATAGTGAGCTCGCTTGATGGGTTGGGAGCCCGTCGGGTTTTGAGGAGGCCGAGCGATGACTGATGTTCCGCTGCTCGAATTACGCGGTATCGAGAAATCCTTTCCGGGCGTTCATGCCCTGAAGAACATGAACCTGACGGTCAGGCGCGGGGCGGTGCATGTGGTCTGCGGCGAGAATGGCGCCGGCAAGTCGACCCTGATGAAGATCATCAACGGCATCTATCAGCCGGACGAGGGGACCATTCGCTTTGACGGCAACGAGGTTGTCGTCAACAACCCGATGAAGGCCAAGAGCCTGAAGATCTACATGATCTCCCAGGAACTGAACTACATTCCGGAGATCACGGTCGAGGAAGCCTTGTTCCTTGGCCAGGAGCCTCTCACGAGTTTCGGGAGCGTCGACTGGAAGGCGATCCGGAAGGCGACGCTCGAACTGCTTGGCCGGGAACGGCTCAACTATTGTCCCGATACCAAGCTCAAGGACCTGTCGGTTTCCGACATCCAGATGCTGGAAATCATGAAGGCGGTCTCGCAGGATTCCAGTCTTATCATCATGGATGAGCCAACCTCGGCGATCACGTCAAAGGAAGTCGACATCCTCTTTCGAAAGATCGACGAGCTTCGCGCCAAGGGCGTTGGCATCATCTACATCTCGCACAAGTTTGACGAACTGTTCCGGATCGCCGACGAGATTACCGTTATCCGCGACGGAGCCTGGATTGCGACCCGGCCGGCGAGCGAATTCACGATCGAAACGATCATTCAACTGATGGTCGGCCGCGTTCTCGGTAATGTTTACCCGCCACGCGAAGAAAAGGTCATCGGTGACACCGTCCTTTCGGTTGAGGGCCTTTCGGACGGCGACCGGTTTCGGGATATCAATTTCCACCTGAAGGCTGGCGAGATCCTCGGCTTCTCCGGGCTGATGGGGGCGGGGCGGACGGAGGTCGTGCGGGCAATTTTTGGCCTCGACCCCTATCTCGCTGGAACAATCCGGGTGCGCGGCAAGGAGGTCAAGATCTCGACCGTTGGCGATGCCATCAATCAGCGCATCGCTATGCTGTCGGAAGACCGCAAGCGCTACGGCATCATACCGGTCCGCGACATCAAGGAGAACGCGGGGCTCTCGAGCCTGGAAAAGTTCATCAAGGGTGGGTTCCGCGACAAGAAGAAGGAACGTGAACTGGTTTCGCGCGTATGCACCCGCATGCGGGTCAAGACCCCGACACTTGAGACTTCCATCGCGGCACTCAGCGGCGGAAACCAGCAGAAGGTGGTCTTTGCGAAGTGGATGTTGCGTGACCCGGAGATCCTCATCCTCGATGAGCCGACCCGCGGCATCGACGTCGGCGCCAAATACGAGCTCTACAAGATCATCATGGAATTGGCGGCCGCTGGAAAGGCGGTGCTGATGATCTCCTCCGAATTACCCGAAATCATCGGAATCTGTGACCGCGTCTACGTCATGGCCGAGGGGCGCATCACCGGTGAGCTTCAGCAGGACGAGTTTTCACAGGAGCGGATCATGAAATACGCAACCATGGGCGCCGGCTAACGCCACCCTGCTGCGGGTCCATCGACCCAACACCAACATCGAAAAGTACGACGGAACGTGAGGGAAACGTCTCTCCGATCCCTGGCTTATTCACGGGAGGATTCAAGCCATGTCGCAGCAACTGACGAATGTGAGGTCGCAATGGTCGGCGCTCACGAGCAAGTACAGCATCTATATCATTCTCGTTGTGATGGTCATCATCAGCTCGATCCTGAGCCCGGCGTTTTTCTCGGCGAGCAACTTCTCGAACATTTCTAGCCAGATATCTGTCACGACTATTCTTGCCTTCGGTCAGACGCTTTTGATCATCTGCGGCCTCATCGATCTGTCGGCCGGCTCCGTCATGGCCTTGGCCGGGCTCGTCGCCGTGATGGCGTTCAAAGCGACTGGCAGCATTTATCTCGGTCTCATCGTTGGCATCGTCGTCGGCGTCGCCTGCAATTTTGTGAACGGGATCGTCGTTACCAAATTTCGAACCCCACCGTTCATCGCGACGCTTGCCATGATGACAGCTGCGCGCGGCGTCGCGCTGATGCTTACCGGTGGTCAGAACATTTATCAGCTTGGTGACTTCGTCGTCTGGGGCAAAGGCACCGTCCTTGGCGTGCCCACGCCGGTGGTATTCCTCATCGTTGTCATCATTTTTAGCTGGTATCTGCTCAACCACACGCGCTTCGGCCGCTACATCTATGCGATCGGCGGCAATCAAGAAGCTGCACGCGCAAGCGGCGTCCAGGTCGATGCCATCAAACTGAAGGCCTATCTCGTCAACGGCGCCTTGGTCGGGCTTGCCGGCGTGCTCTACATGTCCCGCGTCAACGCAGGCCTGCCCAACGCCGGCATCGGCTTTGAGTTCGACGCAATGACTGCGGCGATCATTGGCGGCACGAGTTTTTCAGGCGGTATCGGTACGGCTGTGGGTACGCTTGCGGGAGCCTTCATCATGGGCTTCCTTGGCAACATCATGAACTTGCTGGGGGTCCAATCCTACGTCCAGCAGATCGTAAAAGGCGCCATCATCGTCCTGGCGGTCGCCTACGACATCTCCTCGAAGAATAGCAAGATCAAAAGGATCCTCGGCTCAATCGACGAGAAGAAGGAGGCGGCTGTCTCGAACGCTTAGCGAGCAGCACGTCTGAACGTTGGTCCTGCCTGCTCTCACCACACCATGGCAGGCATGGCCCGAACGCACTCCAAACCCAACACCAATTTTCGCACCGGAGGAACGACTATGAAAATCGGTTTTAAGGCTCTGATCGCGGCATCCGTCGTGTTTGCATCTGCATTCTCTGCTCCCTTGAGCAGCGCCACGGCGCAGGATGCAAAGTACCGGGTGGCGTACATCGCCCGCGCTCAAGGGGACTCGTTTGCAGCGTGGCTCGCCAACTCGGTGCTTGAGGAGGGCAAGAAGTTTCCCGATATGGAGATCACGGTTTTCGATGGCCAGAGCCGCAATGAACTCATTCAGTCGCACATCGAGAACGCGGTCCAGAACAAGTTCGACCTCACGATCATTCAGCCCTTCGATCCGGCGATCCAGATCGATCCGGTGAAGCAGGCGATGGAACAGGGCATGAAGGTCATCGCGACCAACCCGCGCTTTGATGACAATTCCATCCCGTCGGTTGACGCCAACCCCTATCAGCAAGGTGCGGAAAACGCCAAGTTGGCGCTCACCCAGATCCCGAAGGATGCGAAGGTGGTGATCCTCAACGGCCCGGCCGGCAACCCGCATTCATTGGGGCGACGCGAAGCCTGGCAGAAGGAGTTCTTCGACAAGCGGGCCGACGTTCAGATCCTCGACGAGCAGATCGCCAACTGGAACAAGGACGAAGGCATGCGCCTGATGGAAGACTGGATCCAGGCGCACGGCAAGATCGATGCCGTCATCTCGATGAATGACAACATGGCCGCCGGCGCGATCGAGGCGGTCAAGGGCTCCGGCGCCGAGGCAATGCCGTTGGTTTACGGCGTTGACGGCACGGCAGAGGCTGTCCTCTTGATCAAGGATGGTGTGATGACCTCGACCACGCTCCAGAACGCGAACGCGCTGGCTGAGAAGTCGGTGAAGCTTGCCCATGACATGCTCACCGGCGCCAAGGCCGAGACCACGCAGCAGATCGAAGCCGAACTCATCACCAAAGACAACGCCGACAACTATATCGAGCTCCACAAGAAGCTCGGCAACATTAAGTAACACGAACCCGGGTCCACGCCCGTCAGGGCGTGGACCTTCCATCAGCATTGTCGGCCGGGGGCTCAGCAGCACTTCTGTCGGGAAATAGGAGGCCTCTGAAAATGAGAGCGCTAGTACTGGAAGAACAGGATCGGATCCGCATCCGGGACATCGAGGTCAACGAGACGGTCGGTCCCGATGACGTGAAGATCAAGATTGCCGCCGTCGGTATCTGTGGCAGCGATGTCCACTACTACAAGCACGGGCGCATCGGCGACTTCGTCGTTCGCGAGCCGATGATCCTCGGCCATGAGGCCAGCGGCATCATCGCCGAGGTTGGCAAGAACGTGACCAACTTCAAGCCGGGCGACCGTGTCTGCATGGAACCGGGCATTCCCAATTGGCTGAGCCGTGAATCCATGCTCGGCATGTACAACATCGATCCGTCGGTGCGGTTCTGGGCGACACCTCCAGTCCACGGGTGCCTCTGTGACAGTGTTGTTCATCCCGCCAATCTCACGTTCAAGATCCCGGACCATATGACGTTTGATGAAGCCGTCATGGTCGAACCGCTGACACTCGGCGTCCATGTCGCGCGCAAGGTCGGTGTCGTTCCCGGGGATACGGCCATCGTTACCGGCGCCGGCCCTATCGGTGTCATCATCGCGCTTGCAGCGCTCGCCTCGGGTTGCAGCAAGGTAATCATCACCGACGTCGTTCAGGAGAAGCTCGATCTCGTCGAGAACGCCTATGGCGGGCGCATTATGCCGTTCAATGTCGCCAAGGGCGATTTGAAGCAGTTCGTGTCCGAACATTTTCCTTACGGTGCTGACATCCTGTTTGAAGCAAGCGGCTCGGCCAAGGCGATCACCAGTGCGCCGGAGTTCGTCGCAGCCGGCGGCAAGATCGTGCTGATCGGAATGCCCCAGGGCACAACCCCAATTGATGTTGTCGCGCTGCAGGTCAAGGAGATCGTCACCTATTCGATCTTCCGCTACGCGAACGACTATCAGCGCGCGATCAACTTCATTGCGTCCGGCCAGATCGACGTAAAGCCGCTGATCCACAAGCACTACAATTTCGAGGACAGCGTCGCGGCGTTCGATTTCGCGGCTTCAGCTCCTCCAGGCGTCATCAAGACCATCATCAACATGATGTGACTTGAGACGCCGGCGGTTCCGGCACGTGTCCTCCCGGCGCTGCCGGAACCGTCCAACGATGCCGGTTGACCGGCTGAAGGCGAGATGTATCGAGGCCAGTGATATGCTGTATTTGGGGATAGATTGCGGAACCCAGGGTACCAAGGCGGTTCTTTTCGACCCGGAAGCGGGCGGGAAGATCGTGGGGCGCGGGTATGCGCCGCACCAGTTGATTGCGGATGCGACGGGGCGCCGCGAGCAGATGGTCGAATGGTGGACCTCGGCGCTTGAGCAAGCCGTTTTCCACGCGGTCCGGGAAAGTGGCCGGGCCGCCTCCGATGTCGCGGCGATCGCTGTCTCCGGTCAGCATCATGGCTTGGTCATGCTCGACGAAGCTCACCAGGTGATCCGGGGCGTCAAGCTCTGGAACGACACAACGACAGCTGGCGAAAACGAACGGCTGATCGAAGCTGCGGGCGGGCAGGACGGTATATGGGAACTTCTCGGCACGACATTGCCGGTCGGTTATACGGCGTCCAAGGTAAGCTGGGTGCGCCGCAATGAGCCGGAAATCTACGCCCGTATGCGGCACATCCTCCTGCCGCACGACTATCTCAATTTCTGGCTTACGGGCGTCCTTGCCATGGAGGCGGGAGAGGCGTCGGGAACGGGCTTCTTTGACGTCGTCAGCCGGACGTTCTCGGAACGGATGATTGAAATTGTCGATCCTGACGGTGTGCTTGCGCGCGCTTTACCGCCCCTTGTTTCTCCGCTGCAACCAATTGGAACTGTCCGGCGTGAAATTGCAGAGCTATTTGGATTCCGGCCGGAGACGATCGTGGCCTGCGGCTCTGGAGACAATGTCATGGGGGCGATCGGGACCGGTAGTGTGCGCCACGGGCGCGCCACGCTTGGTCTTGGCACCTCGGGGGTGCTGAACCTGTTCAGCGAGCGCCCGGTGCCCGAGATCGAACGCAGCCTGCAGGTATTCTGTGGCGTGGAGGGCGGATGGATCCCCACCACGGCGACGATGAACGCGACCTCGTCCACCAGTCTCATGCGGGACCTATTCGGCGTCGAGGTCGGCGATGTCGATGGCCTGATCGGCGCCGCAAGGCCGGGCGCCGACGGAATACGGATCCTCCCCTTCTTTAACGGAGAAAGACGCCCGTCGCTGCCGCGCGCCCGCGCCTCGATGTTCGGCCTTTCGCAGGACAATGTCAGCCGGTCCAACCTGATGCGCGCAAGTGCGGAGGCCGTCGCGCTGGTGCTGATGTACGGCTACAGACAGCTTCCCGTCGATACTGGAACGCGCCAGACGCTGCGTCTGACAGGCGGGGGCGCCAACAGCCCCGCCTGGCGTCAGATCATCGCGGATGTTTTCGACGCGGAGGCAGTACGCGTCAAATGGGATGAAGGGGGTGCCTTCGGCGCTGCCCTTTTGGCCCTGACCGTAGAACGGCGTCTGTCGGGCGGGCGGGAGACGCTCGCCGATATCTGCGATCGTTTTGTCGAACTCGACGAGGCGATGGCGGCTCACCCCAACGCGGCCAATGTCGCCCTCTACCGCGATGTCTTCGCGGAGTTCCTTGAACTGCTGCGCCGGGAACACGGCGTTGCGTCCTGAAAAGTCAGTTGAGCGGGCTCGTGGCCATCATGGTCTGATCGAGCAAGGTTCACTCGAAGCGTCGGATATCAAGATGTCACACGATCTTTTGGCCGAAACCTCCGCCGGGATCCTCCAGGAAATCAGCGCCACACTGCAAGCGCTCTGTGCAGCTGACGTCGGGGGGCTGATCGACGAGCTCGTGAAGCCGAGGCAAATCTTCTGCCTGGGGGCTGGCCGTTCCGGTATCCTGCTCCGCTCGTTTTGCATGCGGCTCAACCACCTTGGGCTGAAGGCCTATATGGCGGGCGGTCTACCCTGTCCTCCTGCCGGTGCGGGTGACCTTATTGTCGTATCGTCGGGATCTGGATCGTCGGCAAGCGTTCTATCGGTTCTGAGAAAGGCTCGAGCTGCCGGCGCCCTTGTTGCCATGTTTACGGCATCGGATGCTGAAGCCCGCGAGCTTGAGGCAGATCTGGTGATACGCGTGTCTGCTCCTGCGGGCCTCGTCAATCCGAACGAACGACGGTCCCGGCAGCCGATGCGCAGCCTTTTTGAGCAGGCCGTGTTCATCTGCTGTGAATCCGTCGTCTGCCTGCTCAAAGATCGGTTGGGCCAGGACTACGACACCATGGCAAGCCGCCACGCCAATCTGGAGTGATCCGCGAGCACTGAACGGCGATTTCCAGAAGCAATGCCATTCAGCAAAAATCGCCATTCGTTCGCTGGTTGCCGAATACAGTTCTTTCTGTCAAACAGGATGAACATGCAACAAATGAGCGGATCGGATATCAAATGCGTCGGCGCCCTCTCGAGAAACTTCAAGCGTCGTTGGTCGCAAGACGGTTCTACATCGAACAGCAGACCAAATCCCAGATCGCCGATGATCTCGGCATCTCGCGTTTCAAGGTCGCCCGCCTCCTGGAGACCGCGCTTGAGGATGGGATCGTCAAGATCGAGATCAACGACCAGGGGGATATCAACACCGCTCTGGCGGAGAAGCTGCGGCGCGCATACGGCTTGAAGTCGGCCCTGGTACTCGATGGACCGGACCTCCCCGCTTCGTCACTCTTTGAGCCGCTGGGGCTTCTTGCAGCCGACTACCTTGATGAATCCCTTTCAGACGGACAGCTGCTTGGAATTTCCTGGGGCCGGACGCTGGCGGCGACCGCAAAGGCGCTCACTCATCTCCCAAAGGTCGACGTGGTGCAGGCGGCCGGGAGCCCCTCCGGCCTTGACCTGTCGCAAAACCCCACAGAACTCGTGCATCGCTTTGCGCGTGCGAGCGGCGGCGTCGCGTACCCGCTGTTCGGACCGATGTGGGTGGACGACCCCGGTCTGGTAGAAAAGCTGCGCAACGAGACTGGGATCGCGAGTGCATTGTCGCGATACGACAAGATTGACGCATTGGCCGTTGGCATTGGCTCCTGGCGGCCGGAAGAGTCCTGCCTGTGCTCCGGTTTTCCTGATGACTGGCGGCGTGACGTCATCAAGCGCGGGGCAGCCGCCGACCTGTGTGCCACCTTGCTGGACCGGGACGGCAAGGTCGTGCCTAGTCCACTCGACCAGACGGGGCTTTGCATAAGTACCGAGCAGCTTCGGAAGGTTCCCGAACGGATCGGGATTAGCGGCGGCATCGAGAAGGTCGACGCTATCCGCTGCGTGCTCAAGGGCAACTGGATCACCACGCTCATCACTGACGCCGGCGTGGCGCGGAGGCTCCTCGCGGACCTTTCCTAAAAACGCTCAAATGAGCGGATAGTTTATCACTTGACGACTTTTGAGCGTTGAGCTACAACTCTTCTTCAAGAGGAGAGGCGTAGACTGCGTTCGCGCGGTTGGCTGCTCAGGCGGCGCAAGGTTGCCGCCAAAACTCCCCTCGGAGTTCGAGACGAAGTCACAGTTTCTGCAAAAGACGGCCCGGGTTGTTGACGTGGGCGTCGGACGGCGTGCGCGTGCCCTTCGTTTCTCTGAGTATCTCAGGCTCAAATGAGCATTGTTCCCTTCGTCAAGAGCTACGGCGTTTGCCAATGTCTTGCGCGGGAAAGATCAAGGGAGAGAATTGATGACAGCCGCAGCGCCCCTATCGATCAATGATGGCAAGGGCATTCGCATACCGGCGGAGGCAGGTATCGCTTTCGTTTTGCTGATTGTGATGATCGCCGGTTCGCTGGCATCGCCAAATTTCCTGACCCTGTCCAACTTGTTCGTTCTGCTTTTGAACGGCGCCGTCATTGGCTTTCTTTGCCTTGGACAGTCCTTCGTACTTTTTACGGGCGGCATCGATCTTTCGTGCGGCTCCGTTGTGGCAATGACCTGCGTGCTGGCAGCCGTTTTCATCGAGACGCTGGGATTGCCCTGGCCGGTCGCGGCTGTACTGGTCCTGGCCGTCGGCGCGCTTGCAGGCGCTCTCAACGGTTTTATCATCGACAAGACAGGTGTGCCGCCTTTCATCGTGACCTTCGCCATGATGGGTGTCGCGGCCTCCATCCCTCAGATCATCACGGGCGCGGAATCCATTCGTGTGATGGACTTCGGCTATCGCCTGATCGGCCAGGCCAAGATCTTCGGCATACCTTTTCCGGTCATAGCACTTGCGATTGCCATTGCCGCCGCAGCGATCTTCATCAAGCGAACGGTCACGGGTACGCACATCTTTGCCGTCGGTGGCAATGCTGAAGCCGCGCGACTTGCCGGCGTCAACACCTCGCGCATCACCATCCTCGTCTATGCGATTTCCGGCTTTTGCGGTGCCTGCGGTGGCCTGATCTACGGCTCGCGGCTGATGACGGGCTACCCGACTGCCGGTCGCGGCGATGAGCTTTTCTTCTCGATCGCCGGCGCGGTGGTCGGTGGCGTCAGCCTCTTCGGTGGCATCGGATCGGTCTACGGCGCAATGATCGGTGCGACCCTGATCGCCACCATCTCCAATCTCATGAACGTGCTGAATGTCAGCGCCTACTGGCAGCCGCTGGTCATCGGCGTGATCATCCTGGTCGGCGTCACGTTCGACACGCTGCGCTCTTCGAGCCGCCTGTCGCTGCCTTGGGTCGCTTTGATCCGAAAGAAATTCTCGGGCGCCTGAAGCCCCGCGAGACGGAGCCGGCCGTCCCGGCAACGACTGACAATTCATCGTCCAATGAAGGAGGAGTAAGATGAAGACTCTGAGGAATTCCGCATGGGCTGCGTTCGGCCTTTCGCTCGCCCTTTCTGCCTCGGCAGCTTACGGGCAGGAAACGAAGGTGCTCGGTGTCGCGCTACCCAACCTGACCAATCCCTATTACGTCGCCATGAAGAAGAGCTTCGAGGAAAATGGCGCCGCCCAAGGCTTTGAAGTGCGGGTTCTGATCGCCGACAACGACGACGCCAAGCAGCTCTCGCAAGTACAGACGCTCGTCCAGCAAGGTGTTGCTGCGGTCGCGCTCAACTGCGTGTCGTCCGGTCCCTGCGTCGCCTCGGTCGCCGAGCTCAATCAGGCCAACATTCCTGTCTTCGCCATCAACATCCTGCCTGACCCGGAGAGCCTGAAGGGGCAGAACCTCAAGCTGGAGCAAGGCGTGCAGACGGACCAAAAGGCCGGCGGCGTCTATATCGGCCAACAGTTGCTGAAGGACATCGGCGCTGATGGCAAGGCGGTCATCGGCATCGTCGGCGAGCCGACATCGGTCGCAGCCAATGCGCGTGACGAAGGCTTCAAGGAGGCGCTCGCCTCCAATCCCAACGTCAAGTTCGTTGCCCTCGTCAATGGCAAGGTTGAGGAAACCACTTCCCTCAAGGTGACGACCGAGATGCTCCAGGGCAATCCGGAGATCACCGTCGTCTACTCCGACACCGAACCGTCGGCGCTTGGCGCGATTGCGGCAATCCAGCAACTGGGACGTGACGACGTGAAGCTCTATGCCTTCGTCGACAAGCTCGGCGTCAAACATATCGAGGACAACTCGATCCTGAAGGCAGGCGCGATCCAGGAACCAGCGAAGCTCGCGCAGATCCAGGTCGAGAACATCAAGAAGTTTCTCGCCGGCGAAAAGCTCGAGCCGATCGTTGACAGCCCGCCGCTGCTTGTCAGCAAGGACAACGCGGGCGAAGTGGTCGACAAGGCCTATTGAAATCACAGCCGTCGCGCGGCGTCCCAAGCCGCGCGACACGATCATCGGGAGGTTATGGATATGTCCGAACTGGCAAGCTACAGGGCAGAAGGCATCACCAAGGCATTTGCCGGCGTCGGTGTTCTGCACGGCATCGATTTCGAAGTGAAGCCCGGCACGATCCATGGCCTGTTCGGCCACAACGGTGCCGGCAAGTCGACGCTGCTGAAAATCCTCGCCGGCGCCCAGCCGCAGGACAACGGAACGCTTGCGATCGGTGGCGAAACCCTTGTCATTGCATCCCCGCGGGAGGCCTTGGCCAAGGGGATCGGCTGCGTCTACCAGGAGCTCCGCCTCATCCCCAACCTGACGGTGGCGGAGAACCTTTTTCTCGGTCGCGAGGTGACGCTGAATGGCCTGAAACGTACCGCGGAGATGAATAGCTACAGTGTCAAGCTGCTCTCTTCCTACGGTCTTTCGATCGACGTGACGCGCACCGTCAAGGGGCTGTCACATCCTGAAAAACAGTTGATCGAGGTGATCGCAAATCTCGAGGGCAAGGCGCGTTTCCTCTTCCTCGACGAGCCGACAACTGCGCTTGACGGCCAGCAATCAACCGAGCTCCTTGCGCATGTGCGGGCAATCGCGCTTGAGCGCAACATCGGCATTGTGCTCGTTTCCCATAAGCTCGATGAAGTTCTGACGGTGTGTGACGAGGCGACCGTGCTTTCCGGTGGCCGTGTCGTCTACCATGCATCGGGTACGGCCGTGAGCAAGCAGGCGATCGTCGATGCCATCGTCGGTGATGCGCACGGCAAGCATGTGGCAACCGCCCGCGAGGCACGCACCGCAGGCAGCGTCTTTCTTCGCACCAGGGGGCTTGGAGGCAATCGCCTCAAGAGCGCGGACATAGAGGCGCGTCGCGGCGAGGTGCTCGGACTTTACGGTCTCGTGGGATCCGGCCGTACCCGATTGCTGCGCTCTCTCTACGGCATGGAACCCGTAATCCGAGGAACGGTTGAGCTTGGCGGAAAACCCTATCGTCCAAGCACTCCGAAAGCCGCGATCGAAAGCGGAATTGCGTTCCTGACCGAAGAGCGCAAGATCGACGGCTTCATTCCGTTGATGAATTCTTTCCAGAACGTGGTCCTGTCCACGCTCAGCCGTTACCGCCGCGCTGGATTTGTCGACCTTGCCGGTGCACGCGCCGCAGCCCAACGGACCCTTGCCACCATCGGCACGCGCGGTCGCCTCGATGCCCCTGTGAAGTCGCTCTCGGGCGGTAACCAACAAAAGGTCCTGCTTGCCCGTATCATCGAGCAGAATGCCGGCCTCATTCTCTTGGATGAGCCGACCAAAGGTGTCGACATCGGTGCGAAGGGGGATATCTACGACATCATCCGTCACCTTGCGGACGAAGGTCGCTGCATCGTCGTCGTCTCCAGCGAGGAGGAGGAGCTGATGGAGATCTGCGATCGCATCGCCATCTTCCAGCACGGCCGCTGCATCACGGAGCCGAGGGCCGTTGCGGACTGGTCTCTTCCAAAGCTGCGTGAAGCCGCGTGGGCGCACGTCGAAGAGGTGCCGGCGGCATGACCGCGCTTTCCCCGTCGCTCTATGCTGCCGATCCACTCCTCATCACCGACGAGTTAGAAGCCGTCGCGCCCTATGCCGAGTCATTCCATCTCGACGTGATGGACGGCCAGTTCGCGCCGGAGTTCGGTTTGAACTTCCGCTTTATCCGTGATCTTGCTCAGGCCACAGAGATACCACTCGATGTGCATCTGATGCTTGCCAGACCGCGAGATGCCGTCGTGCGCGTCGCCGAGATGGGGGTCCGCTCGATCGCGGTTCATGTAGAGATCAAAGATGATCTTCGTGATCTTGTCTCCATCATTCGCCGCAATGGCGGCAAAGCCTATGCCGCGCTCCGACACACGACCCCCGTGAGCGTTCTGGAGCCAATTCTCGAGGCTATCGACGGGTGTCTGTTCCTAACTGCGCCCGCGGGCGGAGGGAAATTCGATGAGCTAGCATTCGAGCGCCTCGCGCAACGACCCAAGGGGCTCCACACCGTCGTCGATGGCAAGATTGGACCGGAGCATTTTGCCCGGCTTAGGGCGCACGGTGTCGACGTCGCTGTGGTGGGAGGTGCACTCTTTTCTAACGGGCACGTGGCGGAACGAGCCGCGAAATTCGTCGCCGCGCTTGCCGGGTGACTTTCCGGGCTCAGATAGAACAAACTTGCTCGAGATCGACGGAAAGAGTTCCGCAGTTGGCATGATGTATCGTCGGCAACGGGTGATGCCGCGCTCCAAGTGGCTGGCACAAGCGCGGCTCAATACCTGCCGTCACCGCCAGAGCATCCCGGGATCTGTGACTCCGGGCGTGTCGGTTGGGCTGTCCGACGGCCGAGCAGCTCCTCTAACTGGACCGTTGCATTCCTGCTTCCTTTCGGCGGGGTTCCCCACGCCTCCGCGTCGTTAAGGCCTTCAAGGACTGAAGGAAGTCATCGACGAATGTGAAGATGACGGGAATGACGACGAGGCTGAGAACGGTGGAGGTCATCAGACCACCGATGACGACGATCGCCATTGGCTGGCGGAAGCTCGAATCGCCGCCCGCCAGGCTCAAGGCGATCGGCAGCATCCCGCCGCCCATGGCGATCGTGGTCATGACGATCGGCCGCGCCCGCTTGTGGCAGGCATCGACGAGCGCGTCGAACCGCGAAAGGCCCGCGCGCCGCGACATGATCGCGTATTCGACCAGGAGGATCGAGTTCTTCGTTACCACTCCCATCAGCATCAGCAGCCCGATCACGGTCGGCATAGAGAAACTGGTGCCCGTCAGCACGAGCGGAAGCAGGGCGCCGCCGAGCGACAGCGGAAGCGCCATCAGGATCGTCAGCGGTTGAAGGAAGTCGTGAAAGAGCAGGACGAGCACCGCATAGATGCAGAAGATGCCGATCGCCATGGCAATGCCGAAGCTTTCGAAAAGTTCGGAGCTGCGCTGCAATTCCCCCTGTTCGACGAGTTTGACGCCATCAGGAAGCCTGTTGAGGGCCGGCAATGCCTGCGCCTCGCGATAGACGTCGCCGAGGATGCGTCCGTTGAGTTCGACGGAAAGCGTGACGTTTCGCGACCGATCGATGCGATTGATCTCGGACGGCCCGCCGCCGATACGGATGTCGGCGACCGAGCCTAAGTCGACGCTGCCTCTTGCGCCTGCGACACGCAGGTTCGCGATATCGCCAAGCGTCGTGCGGTTCTTCGGATCGAAGCGAACGCGGATCGAAATCTGGCGCTGCGGCAGGTTGAGCTTGGCGAGCGCAGTGGAGTAGTCTCCGTTCGTCGCCACACGGACCGCCTCGGAGATCGCCTCGGTGGTTACGCCGAGGGCTGCCGCGCGGTCGACGTCGGGCACGATCTGGATCTCCGGGGCCTGCAGCGAAGCGCTTGAGGTCACGGCGCCAATGCCCTGAAGCGTGCGCAACTGTTCCTCAAGGGTAACGGCCGCCTGATCGAGTGCACCTGCATCGTCGCTCGAAAGCGTGATCTCCAAGGTCGTGCCGTTGCTGCCGGTGCCCACTTCGATCCTGGCACCGGGCAGGACGGCGAGCGCCTGGCGGATATCATTTTCGATCTCGGCTTGCTTGCGGTCGCGATCGCCGATCTTCTTGAGATCGACGACAAGCGTGGCGGTTGCCGTATCGCTGGTGATGGAACTATCGAAGCCGCCCCCGGACGACGCTGTCCCGACCGAGGAAAACACGCGCGTAACGTCCGGCAGGTCGGAGACGATTTGCGCGGCGCGGCGCGTGAGCGCGTCAGTTTGCTCGATCGTGCTGCCCGGTTGCAGCGTCAGGGTCACCTGGGTCTGCGCATCGTCTGATGCCGGCAGGAAGCCGGAACTCAGGAGCGGGATCGTCGAAAGCGACAGGCCGAGAAAGACGCAGACGCCGAGCACGGTCAGCTTGCGGTGGCTGAGGCATGCTTTGACGAGGGCCATATAGGCCCGCATGATCCGGCCGTCCTTCTGGTCAACCGGATGCGCCTTCATGAGATAGGCGGCCATCATCGGCGTGAGCAGGCGTGCGACCAGCAGGGAGGCAAGAACCGCGACAGCCGCGGTCACGCCAAACTGGCGGAAGATCAGGCCAGGAATACCGCTCATGAAGGCAGTCGGCAGAAAAACGGCAACGAGCGTGAAGGTCGTGGCGATGACGGCAAGGCCGATCTCGTCTGCCGCCTCCAGGGCCGCGTCCATGGGCGACTTCGACATCTGCAGATGGCGGGCAATGTTCTCGATCTCGACGATGGCGTCGTCAACGAGTATGCCGACGACGAGCGAGAGCGCCAGCAAGGTGACGGTGTTCAGACTGAAGTCCGCCAGATACATCACCAGGAACGTCGGAATGACTGACAACGGCAAGGCGACGGCCGACAGAAACGTTGCCCGCCAGTCGCGCAGGAACAGCCAGACCACCACCACCGCAAGGATGGCGCCTTCATAGAGCATGTGCATGGAGCCGTCGTAGTTTTCGATGATCGGTCCGACGGTGCTGTAGGCCTCGACGATCTCGATGTCGGGATTGGCGGCAGCGAAGGCTCGCATGGCGGTTTGAATATCGGCCGCGACGCCGGTGTCGGAAAAGCCGTTCGATCGCTTGACCTGGACGGCGATCGCCGGCGCGCCGTCGAGATAGGCGATCGACGACCGGTCGGCAAAACTGTCGGTCACGGTTCCGATCTCGTCGAGCCGCACCAGCTGTCCGCTCGGCAGCGGAATGGCGAGCGCCTTCAAATCCTCGATGGACGAAACCGCGCCGAGTGTGCGCACGGCCTGCTTTCCACCCCCGATTTCCGCCCGGCCGCCGGAGGTGTCCGACTGTACGGATTTTAGCTGAGCGGAAACGGACGCGGCGCTGAGGCCAAGCGAATTCATGACCTCGGGATCGAGATCGATGTGTACTTCGCGGTCGATCCCGCCGATCCGGCTGACCTCGCCGACACCCGACACCGACAGAAGCGCCTTGGTCATGTCGTTGTCGACGAACCAGGAGAGCTCGGTTTCGTCGAGCTGGGTCGAACGCACGGCGTAAGTCAGGAGCGGTGAGCCCTGCACGGTAACTTTCGTCACGCCCGGTGTCTGCATGGCGGCTGGGAGGTCACCGCTGGCGCTGTCGACGGCATTGCGGACCTCGTTGAGAGCTTCTTCGCTGTCCTTTTCGAGTTCGAACGAGACGTTGATGGAAACCGCGCCATCCGTGATCGTCGTGGTGATGTGGTCGAGCAGGCTCAGCGAGGCGAGCTTGTCCTCGATCTTGCGCGCGACTTCCGTTTCGAGCTGTGCCGGTGCTGCGCCTTCGAGCGTGGCACTGATCTTGATGGTTGGCAGGTCCATATCCGGAAAATTCTGGACCGAGAGCCGATCGAAGGCGAGCAAGCCGCTCACGGTCAAGAGAATGAAAAGAAGGATGGCGGGAACCGGCTTGCGGATCGACCAGGATGAGACGTTCATCAGGCTTCTCCCGCGACCCGAACGAGGGCCCTGTCCGCAAGGAAAGCGCCACCTGTCGTTACCACCTCGGCTGCGCGATCGAGGCCTGAGAGGATCTCGACCTCTCCACCATTCCGCCGGCCGATCTCGACACGGACGCGCGCGGCGCGTCGGTCAGGTCCGACGGTGAAGACGTAGCTGATGCCGTCGCGTTGCACGAGTGCCGCCTCCGGTACCGTCAATGCCGGCTTCGTCTCAAGCTCGATCTGGCCGGTGACATAAAGACCGACAGGCGGATGGCCCTTCATCGCCAGCGCCACATAGGCGAGCGCTCGTCCGGTGTCGGTGCTGACCGTTGGCGAAACAAGGCGCACCGTCCCTTCGATAGGCTGGTTTCCAGGACCAGAGATAATGGCCGCGAGGCCTTCCTGGATGCGAGGAAGATGACGTGCCGAGACTTCAGCCTGCCATTCGACGCGCTGCTGGCGGATGAGCCTGAACAGCTCGGCGCCGGAGGAAACGACGGCGCCGAGCTGGGCCGAGCGCGATGTGATGAGACCATCGTCGGCGGCGACGATGGTCGTCTGGTCAAGCTTGATCTTCTGGCTTTCCAGCGAGGCCTCGGCAGACTCGACGGCCGCGACCGCCGTCTGTTCGGCGATCAGGTATTCGGTGATCTTCTCGTCGGAGAGCGCGCCGCTCGCCTGCACTTTGCGAGCACGCTCGGCGTTTGCCTTGGTCTTGGCAAGATCAACCTTCGCCGTTTCGAGCGCTGCCTCCCCCTTGCGCAGTTCGGCGCGAACGCTCTCGTCGGCAAGACGCACGAGCGGCTGGCCCTTGGAAACGACCGATCCGACTTCGACGAGGACTTCGGTGATGCGAAGGCCGCCGATTTCAGCGGCGATAACCGCCTCGTGCCAGGGTTTCAGCCAGCCGCTGGCCGGTACCGTTTCAGGCCATTGGCGCATCGTGGGCTTGGCCACCGCGACGGTCAGGACCGCCGCCTCATTTTCCAATGCAAGGGCGTGCGGGGTCGGGGAAACAACGCTAACGCAGAGGGAAAGTGCTAGGAGGAAAGGGACCGATCGCATCAGAGCATGTTTCCTTTTGATTGTTCCCGGAGAGGTTTCGGGGCGGCTGCGTTTTGGCTCCAGCCGCCGCCAAGTGCCTTGTAGAGAGCGATCCAGTAACGCGTGGAATCGCGGCGGATCTCGATCAGCGAGACCTCGGCCGACTGTGCCGACCGCCGCGCCTCCTCCCGGTCGAGCAGGCTTGCTCCACCCGCCTTCCAGTTTGCATCGATGGCGTTGAAATAGGTCCGGTAGTTTTTGGCTGCGGTGGTGGCGTCGCCAATGCGCCGGCGCGCACTGTTGCTGCGCACGAGCGCCGTCTCGACCTCGGCGACTGCGTCGAACACGCCGGTCTTGTAGGCCGCGACGGCGGCATCATAGTCGGCGATGGCGCTGGCGACGCCAGCGCGGCGCGATCCGCCATCAAAGAGCGGGATCGTGAGTGCCGGACCGAAGGACCAGGGAACGGAGCTTCCAGTCAACGAGGAACTGCCGATCGTCAGTGCCCCCCCGAGACTGAGGCTCGGATAGAGGTCGGCCCTTGCCGCCCCCACTTCGGAAAGGGATGCCGCGATCTCCAGCTCCAGCGCATTGATATCAGGACGTTGTCGCAAGGCTTCGGCCGGAACGGCCGCCAGCTTGATGTCTTTTGGAGAGGGGATGGCTGCCTTGCCTTTTGCCAGGAGGTCGCGCACGCGCGGTTCGTCGCCACCCGAGAGCTGGGCGAGTGACTTGATGAGGACCTCACATTCGGCGCTCTGAGCCGTCAGCGTGGAGGATGAGGAGGCAGCACCCGCTCGCGCCAACGCCAGATCGGCGCTCGAGGTGAAACCGGAAGTCGCTGCCGTTTCCATGGCGCGGATCGTCGCGCGCTGCGAGGTGAGTTCGGCGGCGTAGACCTTCTCGAGCTGTCGGCAGGCCCGATATTGCACGTAGGTGTCCGCGACCTCGGCGGCGAGCGACACGCGGGCCTCGTGCCAATCGGCGACCTCTTTGCGAACCCGGAGCCCGGCCGCCTCGCTCTTTTGCCTCAGCTTGCCGAAGAGGTCGATTTCCCATGAGGCGTCGAGGCCGCCACTCGTTGTCGTCGCGCCTGCAACCTGATTGCGGCTGACGCCGCCGGTGCCCGAACCCGTGGACGAGGCCGAACCGTCAAGTGCCGGGAAGAGGCCGGCTCGCGATGACGCCAGTGTGGCGCGGCTCTTCTCGATCTCCGCCGCAGCGGACTCAAGGCTTGGATTTTCAGTCTCTGCGGCCGCGATAAGCGCGGTGAGCGATGGATCATTGAAACTCGACCACCATGACACCAGGTCAACTGTCCGACCGCTGTGCGGCAGGGTCGCATGCCATTGATCCGCGACCTTCATGGCGGGCGCCTTGAGATCGGCGAGGGTCGTGCAACCTGAAACGATCAGGCAGACAGCAATGCCGCACGCGCCGGAAAATCTTCGATGGGCCGCCTTCATTGCGCTTTTTCAATCCCGTTGCTCTTGCTCGGGATGTAGCCGATCAAATGTAAAGTGCGGTCAAAGCTCGGTTAAGTTAGGTAAAATCCAGTGCCTGTGGCGGTGTCGTCGTATACTTGTTCCTTGCACATGCGGAGGCGCTGAACATGGAAAAGGTCCTTCTGGTCGACGACGACACGGAGCTCACGACGCTTCTCAAGGAATACCTGGAGGAGGAGGGGTTTTCCGTTGTCACCACCGAGGACGGCCGCATGGCAATCGGGCTGACGGCATCGAATGCCGTCGATATCGTCGTGCTTGATATCATGATGCCGAAGATGAACGGGATCGAGCTTCTTCAGCGTATTCGCCGCACCAGTGCCGTGCCAATCCTGATGTTGACGGCCAAGGGCGACGATGCCGACCGGATTGCCGGCTTGAACCTCGGCGCTGACGACTATGTGCCGAAACCCTGTTCGCCCGGTGAACTGGCGGCGCGGCTGCGCGCCATTCTGCGCCGCGCCGTCCGCTCGGCACCCGTGTCGGAGGTCTTGCGAGCCGGCGACCTCGTCCTCCACCCGGCAAGCCGGACGGCGGAATGGCGCGGCAAGCCGCTGGAGCTGACCGGTACCGAATTCAGCCTGCTTGAGGTGCTGGCTCGCAGCGTCGGTCAACTCGTACCCAAACAGGAGATTTCCAAGCGGGCGTTCGGCCGGGCGCTGACCCCGTTCGACCGACGGATCGACGTCCACATCAGCAGTGTCCGCCAGAAGCTTGGTGCGCGCGAGGACGGCCAATCGTGGATCCAGTCCGTCCGAGGGCAGGGCTACCAACTCGTGCAGGACCGCTGATGCGTCGACTGTTCTGGAAGTTCTTTGCGGTCATCTGGCTGACGCTGACCGGTTCGATCGCCGTACTGATCACCGTGCTCGCCTTCCTTCAGGTCGTGCCCTTCTCGCGCGAAGTGGAACAGGGGCAACAGACCCTTACACTTGACGTTGCGGCGCGGCTTCTTGAAAAACAGGGGCTCGGCGCGGCCGAGGCCTTCATATCCGAAGCGGCGAGAGCCTCGACGCCGGTCCTGCTCGCGGTTTCATCGGTGTCGAGCTCTGGCGAGTGTACGCAGGCGCCAGCCGAGGGCACGCGGATCGTCAGGAATGGCGACCTCTGTTACCGCATCGCCCTCAGGGAGCGTGGGGACGGACCATTTTCTCGCATCCTGCCCCGCTTCGTGCCGTGGCTCTCGGCGTTTCTCGCTGCCGCGATCGCCGCCTATCTGCTGGCTCGTTATCTGCTCGGCCCAGTGGAGCACCTGCGTGGCGGGCTGAGTGCGCTCGCTGCCGGCCGCTTTCATGTGCGTATCGGCGACAGGGTGGGCGGGCGCAGGGACGAGGTGGCTGCCCTCGCGCATGATTTCGACGTGAGTGCCGCGCGGCTCGAGGAAATGCAGAAGGTGCAGCAGCGGCTTTTTCACGACGTGTCCCACGAGCTGCGTTCGCCGCTTTCGCGCTTGCGCGCCGCCATCGGTGTGCTGGAACAGAACCCCGCGAAGCTTGATGCGGTCATGGGGCGAATGGTCCGGGAGATCGAGCGCATCGACGGCCTCGTTGGTGAGATCCTGACGCTCGCGCGCCTCACGGACCAGTCGAAGGATGGGCTCGAGGTGCAGACGCTCGATGTCATCGACATTCTTGACGACATTGTCGCCGACGCGGCCTTCGAGGCGCAGAGTCGCGATATCAGGGTCACTCACGATCGGGCGGGAGCCTTCGTCGCCGAGGTTAATGGCGAGTTGATCTATCGGGCGATCGAGAATGTGGTGCGCAATGCGGTCAAATACACGGCCGACCACACGCAGGTGTCCGTGATATCGAAAGTTGAGAACGACCGATTGCGCATCACGATCTCGGATCAGGGACAAGGCGTGCCCGCGTCCGAGCTCGGCCAGATCTTCCATCCATTCTCCCGCGGGGAGGCTGCCGGCACGACCGGCGGCTATGGCCTTGGCCTTGCCATCACCAAGCAGGCTATCGAATGGCACGGCGGGACTGTGGAAGCCTCGAGCGGGACAGCCGGTGGCTTGACGATTGTGATGGAACTGCCGAAAGCTCCGCGGAGCGGCGTGTCAGCTTAGCCGTTGCTGTAGCCGTGGCGGCAATGTCGTTGAGCGTCGGATCGCAGAACGGCGCGGCTGATTGTGAGCCGCATGGGCCGCGGAGCAACGATCGGCAAGCCGTATTGCCCCTTTGGCCCCTTCAGGTGCGGCGGCTGTTCATGTGATCGAGCATGCCCGCCGGTGCATCTGCAGAAAACATGTCTGCAAAGCCGGAGGCAGCGTCGTCTGCAATGCCGGCTGCGCGGTCCAGCATCATGATCTCGAATTCCGCGACCGCTTGCGGCCACCCGGCTGCCGACACCAGGGCTTCGGCCAATTCCGCCGCATCCAGCATGGCCAGATTTACACCGACGCCCACGGGCGGCATGACATGGGCGGCATCGCCGACAAGGGTGAGACCCTGCTGATGCGGCCAGCGCAAGCCAGCAGGCAGCGCGACGATCGGACGGATCGCAGCGATCGCATCGGCATCGGAAATGAACGTCAAGAGCTTGTCAGACCAGCCGTCGAACCATTCGAGGAGCTGGGCTTTGCCCAACCCGGCGAGGGCAGCATCCGGACGTTGGGCTTCAGCGAGAGTAAGAGGGATCGCCGCGTAGATGCGGACATGCCCCCCGCCGTTTCGCTGGGCGACCAAGCCCAATCCCGCGTGCAGCGCGAACATGGTGCCGCGGCCGATCATTTCTGCGATTTCGGGGTGCCGCTCATCGATCTCGTCAATCCAGAGTTCGACGAAGGTCATTCCGGTATAAACCGGCTGGACACGGGTGAGGGCCGGGCGCACGCGAGACCAGGCACCATCGGCGCCGACGACCAGGTCGAAGCACGCGCTTATGCCGTTTTCGAAGTGCAGGTGGTGGCTGCCATTGGCGTCGCTTGTCACTGTCTTCAGGCGGTGGTCCCATTTTACCGTGCCCGGGGCAAGCGAGGACAAGAGCAACTCGCGCAGGGCGCGGCGGTCGATCTCAGGCCTTTGTCCTTCGCCCGGAGCCGGCAGATCTTCGGCAAGCACCGTTGCAGACCGATAGTCGAGCATGCGGGTATCCTGATCCTCGTGCCGCGCGATCTCCTGAAAGGCTGCCAGCAAGCCAGCCTGTGCGAGCGCGCGTTGGCCGGTCTCGGCGTGCAAATCCAACGTGCCTCCCTGATCTCGCGCCTGTTGCGAGGTTTCGGCCTCAAACACCGTTACTTTCCAACCGTGCCGTTGAAGGATTGACGCGACCGTGAGTCCGGCCGGGCCTGCGCCGACGATTGCGATGGTGGGACGTTGTAACATTGAGCAATCTCGCTTACAAAAAACATAGGACCCTATGTGATATAAATAGGATCCTATGTAAATGCAAGCGGGGCGATGTGAATGATGAATGACGGAACCGTATGGCGGCCGCAGGAGATGCCATCGCTTGTGATCGGCCGGATTGCGCGGCTTCTGGCAAGGCTTGACGATGAAGGGCTGAAGGACGTCGGGATCAGCGTCGCGCAGCTTCCCGTGCTGGTCGCCCTGAAGAACGGCGAAATGCTGACACAAAAGGAACTCGCGGCCATTGCGGGCGTGGAACAGCCCAGCATGGCGCAGCTGCTTGCCCGCATGGAGCGGGACGGTCTGATACGGCGCGACCCCGATCCAAACGACAAGCGCAGCAGCCTGATTTCGCTGGAAGCCGAGGCCCATCGGCGACTGGAACCGGGCCGCGATGTCCTGCGTCATAACAACAGAGAAGCGCTCGCGGGGTTTTCGCCTGACGAGGTGCGAACGCTGACCGATATGCTTCATCGCATTTACGCGAACCTTGCGGATCGCTGAAAGGCGATCTGCCGATCGGTTGGGGGCGCTACTTGCGCTCCCGGACCTTCGGCAGGTTGCTGAGCAGCGACGCACATGCCTTGGTAATGTGGGTCACAAGCAGTTCCGAAGCCAGTTCCACGTCCCTCTTTCGGCAGGCGGCGAGGATTTCGCGATGCTCCCGGTCGTCGACGCCGGTGCCGCCCGACAGGGTCAACTGAATGCGCAGATATCGTTCGATGCGGTCGTTCACGGACCGGATCAGGTTCATCAGGAAGGGCTTGTCTGCATCCTCGTAGAGGCATGAGTGGAACTGCCAGTTCAGCTCCGCCCAGCGCGCAACGTCGGTTTCGCGCGCAAATTCATCGCAATATTCTTCCGCTCTTTGAAACGTGCGCTCGGACATTCGCGGCATCGACAGCCTCAGGGCGTTGGCTTCCAGCATGGCCCTGACTTCGAAGATCTCGGCGATCTCGGGTTCGGTGATGCTGGTGACGACAGCGCCGCGGTTCCTGTGAAACTCGACGAGCCCCTCGGCCTCGAGGCGCTTCAAGGCTTCGCGAACCGGTATCTTGCTGACGTCAAAAAGCTTGGCAATGTCATCCTGCCGGATCGGCTCGTCTTCGTCCAGGATGCCGGCGACGATCGCTTCGCGAATATATTTGGCGATGATGTCCGAGGTCGGCGGCGCGTTGCCGAGCGATGGCAGGTTCAGGGCTTTGAGCGGCAATGTTCACTCCATGATCGGTCGTCGCCGACCCGTCAATCACATCGAATAACGTAGGACATATACGATCTTGTATTCAATGTCTTGACTCGTAATCGTATACGATATTCAATATAACAAAGACAAGCGGAATTGCGATGATGAGTGGGCAGAAAACTCCTGACCTGATTGGATATGTGACACCGCTGAGTGCGGCGCCGGGTGGGACGTTGGAGTTCAAGATCTCGTCTGAGCGAGATCGCCCAGTCTCTGCGCGCGCGCTTCGCCTGATATGCTGTGATCCAAATCCAAACGGGCCGGGCGCCAAGACCGAGGCAGCCGACTTCGGCCTCGCGGAAGAATACGCCTGCACCGCACAGCCGGCCCATCTCGGATCGTGCGCGTTCGGCGCCATTCCGGGATTGGACGATCATGCAGCCGTGAAGGTCGACTTAAGACTGAAGCCGACGCTGCAATCGGACGTGGTTCAGACGCTGTTTGCGCTACAAGACGCCGATGGCACCGCCGGGGTGGAGGTGGCCATCCGCAAGAACAGGTTGTTCTTGCGGCGCCTGGATCAGGAGCTCGGGCATGAATTGGATATGGACCTGCCGACGGGGCGTTGGTCCAGCCTTGAGGTCGCCTTCGACAAGAAGGGTGTCATGATTGCCGTTTCGCCGGTCCATCGGAAAAACGAAGAAGAAGCGGCGTGCGCCATATTCCCGAGCCCAATGCGCGTGGCACTCGCTGGCGCCGACCATATCTGTATCGCCGCTCTTTGGCAGGGGCACCCTCACCAGACCTTCAACGGTGTCATCGAAAATCCATCGATAAGCGTTCTGCGCGATGACACGAAAGAGATCGGGCCGGGTGCCGCCTGGGAGGTCCTTGCCAGCTGGAACTTCGGCGGTGACGCCCATCAGACATTGGTGCCGGACGAACAAGCTGCGGGGCGAGACCTGTCGCTCATCAACATGCCGACCCGCGCCGTCCGGTCGTCCGCCTGGTCCGGCCGCAACATGGATTGGAAGCATGCCCCTGATGACTATGCTGCAATCGCCTTTCATTCCGACGATCTCAGCGATTGCGGGTGGCAGACCACGATCCGAGTCAACGTGCCCGCGCACATCCGTTCCGGGGTCTATGGGCTGGAGATCGACAACGGCGTCGGCAAGGATACGATTCCGTTCTACGTGACCCCGGGGGAGGGAACGCCACGGCAGAGGATTGTCTTCCTCGCCCCGACCTTCACCTATATGGCCTACGCCAACTTCGCCCGCGGTAACTTTGCCGGCGCGCTTTCGGAGCGGGTGGCGGCGTGGAACGCCTATCCGCTCAATCCGGATGAGGTTGGAGCCTATGGCTACTCGACCTATAGCCGACATCCCGATGGAACCGGCATCACGCTGTCGTCGCGCCTTCGGCCCATTCTGACGATGCGGCCGCAATACCTGATCTACTTCGACGAGAACGGGTCAGGCCTGCGCCACTTTCCGGCGGACTCGCATCTCACCGATTGGCTCGAGGAGAAGGGGTTCGCCTTCGATGTCATCACCGACGAGGATCTCGATCGGGACGGACTGGCCGCGTTGTCGGCCTATGACGTGGTGCTGACGGGAACGCACCCCGAATATCACACCCGGCGGACGATCGAGGCGCTGATCGCCTATCGGGAAGGCGGCGGCAACCTGATGTATCTCGGCGGCAACGGCTTCTATTGGAAGATCGGTCGCAATGACGACATGCCTCATATGATCGAGGTCCGACGGGCCGAGGGCGGCATGCGAGTGTGGGCGAGCGCACCCGGAGAATACTATCACCAGCTCGATGGGGAGTATGGCGGCTTGTGGCGCCGCAATGGCATTCCTCCACAGAAGGTTGCCGGCGTCGGCTTCACGGCTGAGGGCGCATTCGAAGGCTCCTATTATCTGCGGACCCCCGCGTCATATCGCGACGATCTCGCCTTCCTGTTTAAGGGCATTTCGCCAAACGAGCGCATCGGAGATTTCGGATTGTCTGGGGGAGGTGCTGCCGGCTTCGAGATCGACCAGGCGGCGACGGATCTCGGCACGCCCGATTTCGCGACAGTTGTCGCCTTCTCTGAAGGGCACGGACCGTCTTTCCACACGACGTTCGAAGAGCTTCTGCTTCCCGGAGTGTTCGATGGCCCCCCGCGAGATCAGGGTGGCGTGAGCGCCAACATCGTCTACGGCCGGTCTGAGACGGCCGGCGGCCTTTTTGCCGTCGGCTCGATCACGTTTTGCGGGAGCCTGTCGCACAACAATTACGACAACAATGTCTCGCGGCTTCTTGAGAATTGCCTGAGGAGTTTTCTCGATGATTGAGGCCGATGATCGCGAGGACGTTCGCATCACCTTCGAAGACCTGAAGTCGCTTCTGCGGGCGATATTCGTCAGCAGCGGCACTTCGCTGGACACGGCCTATATTCTCGCGGAAAACTGCGCCGGATGCGAACGGGACGGCGCGCTCAGCCACGGCATATTCCGAATGCCAGGCTATGTGGATTCGCTTCGATCCGGGTGGGTGAGTGGGCAGGCGGTTCCCGCCGTCGAACGTTTCGGGCCTTCGTTCATTCGGATCGACGCACGGAACGGTTTTGCGCAAAGCGCACTCGCGTCTGCTGATCCGATGATCCGGCGGGCTGTTCGCGAAACCGGCATCGCAATCGCGGCCATTCGCAATTCCCATCATTTCAGCGCGTTGTGGCCGGACGTCGAGCCCTTCGCCGTTGACGGCTATTTCGCCATGACGATGGTGAACGGCCTTGCAAACGTCGTTCCGCACGGCGGCAGGCAGGCCGTCTTCGGCACCAATCCCATCGCTTTTGCTGTTCCCGTTGAATGCAGCGGGCCTCTGGTCGTCGACCAGGCGACGAGCGTGATGGCGAACGGCGAAGTGCGCCTCCATGCGCTGGCCGGCAAGGCGGTGCCAAACGGCACGGGTGTTGATCGTGACGGGAAGCCCACGACCGATCCCCATCAGATCCTGGCAGGCGGCGCTTTGAACACCTTCGGCGGCTACAAGGGCTCGTCGATCGCCCTGTTCGTCGAAATCCTCGCCGGCGCCGTCACGGGCGGACAGTTTTCGTTCGAGACCGATTTCACCGGTTTTCCCGGCGCGCAGACCCCGAAAGCGGGTCAGCTCCTGATCGTCATCGACCCGAGCTGGGGCGGCTCCGCAAATTTCACATCCCGCATGGCGCTCCTCTGTCGCCAGTTGCTCGACGCCGGCCAGGACCGCCTGCCGGGCGCGCGCCGGTTTGCGAACCGCGCCGCATCCGGGCGCTCGGGCATTCCGGTCAAGGCGAGTGATCTTCAGCGGCTGCGACTGATGGCGTGCGACCAGAACACTCAAACATGAAGGTGCAGACGATGCTCGATAAGAACAGACTGGAATTGCGGCGAGAGCTGGCCCCGGGGCAGGTCGACCAGCTGGTCGACCTCTTTCAACAGGAATGGTGGACCAAGGGGCGGCAAAAGGCAGATGTCGAACGGCTGATGCGGCACGCGGGGCCGGTTTTCGCGTTCGTCGATCCATTGAACGACGAACTCGTAGCGTTTGCACGCGCGATGACCGACGGCGTCTACAAGGCGATGATCTTCGACATCATCGTCAAGGACACGTGGCGGAACACCGGGCTTGGCCGTCTCTTGATGGACACGGTGATGACAGATCCCGTCCTCGCGGGCGTCAGGCATCGCGAACTCTACTGCCTCGAAGAAATGGTGCCTTTCTATGAAAAATGGGGCTTTACGAGCAATCTGCCCGGCCTCTACTTCATGCGCCAAGCGTCCTGAGCCTTGCCATGAGCACCGACCGGACTGTCCTTGACGTCGACTATGCGGTGATTGGCCTTGGGGCGATGGGGGCATCGACGCTTTACTTTCTCGCCCGTTCCGATGCGAAAGTCGTCGGCATCGACCAGTACAGCCCGCCGCATACCCTTGGCGCGAGCCATGGCGGCTACCGCGTGACGAGAGAGGCTGTCGCCGAGGGGCCCGCCTACCTTCACTTCGTCCGCCGCTCGAATGCGCTTCTGAGCGATCTTGAACGACGGCACGGGGTCGGTCTTGTTGGGCGAACCGGAACGTTGATTGTCGGATCGGACGCTGCCGGGCGTTCCAGCTTTCTGCGCGATACCGTCGAGATCGCCAAAGCCAATGGCATCGAGCACCAGCTCTTGTCATCCAATGATTTGCGGCAGCGCTATCCGCAGCTTGTCGGCTTGGACAAGGATGAGGTCGGTTATTTTGAACCGGCCTCCGGTTTCATCCGACCGGAGCCCCTGTTGAACCTGCAGATCGCGCTTGCAAGAGAAGCGGGCGCCGAGATTTTCGAGAATACCGCCGTCAACCGGATCTCTCCGCTCGACGGCGGCGTCGAAGTGGAGGCGGGCGGCATCCGCATTCGCGCACGAAAAGTGGTCGTCGCTGCCGGCCGATGGTTGGGATCGCTACTCGGCGGGCAGTCCGGCGATCTTTTGTCGGTGACCCGGCAAAGAACCTTCAGCTTCAGGGCGTCCGACGAGCCTGCCTATCGGACAGGAAAATTTCCGACCCTGATGTGGTTTCGTAAGAGCGTTGGCGGCGAATGTGCAACGGTTTTCCCGCTGGAAGCAGCGGAAGGAGCTTTGAAATTCTTCGTGGCCGATACGGAGGCTGACGGCCCCGATGGCCTTTCCGGCGACGATTTTTACGATCGTCACGTCCAGCCGTTCTTCGCGGGCGTTTCCAGGCAACTGCACAGCTCGCAGCCCTGCTTCTACACGTCGACGCCGGATCACGGCTTCATTCTCGACTGGCATCCGCAAATCCCGGGCCTGTTCCTGGTCTCTGCGTGTTCGGGCCATGGTTTCAAGCATGCGTTGGGTATTGGCGAGGCCGTAGCAGGGCTGTTTGCGGATCGTCCGGTCATTGACCTCTCGGCGTTCAACCTGGCCCGGTTCGCCGCCAACAAGCTGCCCCGGTAAACAACGAAAGCAAATGCCGACAAAAGCGGCTTGACTCACATCGTAGATCGTATACGATATCTGAAAATAGATATGAAACGGCCTTCACCGTCTGCAAGAGGGAGAAACATGAAGTACGATCGGTTCCTGACCACAGTCGAGCTGCACACCTGCGGCGAGACCTTCCGCCTGGTCACTCAAGGACTGCCCAAGATACCGGGAAAGACCATCGTCGAGCGCATCACCTGGCTCGAGCAGAATGCGGATCACTATCGCTGCGCCGTGCTGCTCGAGCCCCGTGGCCACAAGGATCTCTACGGGGGCTATCTGACCGAGCCGGTCAGTCCCGAGGCTGATTTCGGTGTGATCTTCCTCAACAACATCGGCTACAGCCCCCACTGTGGTCACGGTGTCATTGCTCTCGCAACCGCTGCAGTCGAGCTCGGCTGGATCGAGCGGAAGGTGCCGGAGACGAAGGTCGGCATCGATGCGCCATGCGGCTTCATCGAGGCCTATGTCCAATGGGACGGTGAACGCGTCGGGTCGGTCCGCTTCGTCAACGTCCCTTCGTTCATCTTCAGCCGTGATGTGACGGTTGAAACGCCGACCTTCGGCACGGTGACGGGCGATGTCGCCTACGGCGGCGCGACGTATTTTTATGTGGACGGCAGAAAGCTCGGCGTCGAAATCCGCGAGCACGATGCGCAGCGCGTCATGCAACTCGGCTACGAAATCAAGGCCGCCGTAAACGCCAAGATGCCGTTCGTGCATCCCGAAATCCCGGAGTTCAACAACGTCTACGGCGTCATGGTCTATGGCGATCCGCGTCACGAGGGGTCCACGCAGGCAAACTGCTGCGTCTATGCCGATCGCGCTGTCGATCGTTCGCCAACGGGATCCGGTACGGCCGGCCGTGTGGCGCAGCTCTACCTGCGCGGCGAGATGGGCGCCGCCGACACGCTCGTCAATGAATCGATCATCGGCACGATCTTCAGAGGGCGCGTGTTTTCTGAAGCGAAGGTCGGCGACTTCGATGCGATCATCCCGGAAGTGGAGGGGAACGCGCACATCTGCGGTTTCGCCAATTGGGTGATCGACGAAGCCGACCCGCTGACGTTCGGCTTTCTGGTGGCCTGACCATGATCAAGAGGTTCGACGCAGAGGCTACGGAAAACCTGCTTTCCTTCGACTTGCTCGTGAAAGAGCTCGATAGAACCGTGGCGGAATATGCGGCAGGAAAGATCGCAAGCCCGGAGCGGCTGGTCATTCCCCTGGCGGACGGTGGCGTGATGCTTTCCATGCCGGCAAGCGCTGAGGATATGGCAAGCCACAAGCTGGTCAATGTTTGCCCGGGGAACGTTTCAAAGGGTCTGCCGACGATCAACGGCGAAGTCGTTGCCTATGACGCGGTGACCGGGGTCTCCCTGTTTGCCCTTGATGGTCCGACGGTGACCGGTCGAAGGACAGCGGCGATAACGTTGCTGGCGATCAGCCGGCTCCGGGCAACGCCACCCAAACGCATCGCCATCATCGGTACCGGAAAGCAGGCATCGACCCATGCGCAAGCGTTTTCGGCTTATTTTCCGGACGCCGAGCTCGTCGTTGCCGGTATATCCCGGGAGGAGGAGACGCGGTTTTGCGCCAGGCACACTTCCTCCGGCGTTCGACCGTTCACGGATCGCACTTGGTCCGGCGTCGACGTTGTCGTTACGCTGACCACGAGCAAGTCGCCTGTCTATACGGAGGCGGCGACCAAAGATCGGCTCGTTGTGGGGGTAGGGGCGTTCACGCCTGATGCAGCCGAGGTTGACCGCGACACGGTGCGTGCAAGCACGCCCATCGTCGACGATCCGGCTGGAGCGCGCCACGAGGCGGGCGACCTCATCCAGGCCGGCGTCGACTGGGCCAAAGTGATCTCGCTTGGCGACGTGCTTGAGGGCAGGGCGAGCATCAATGGGCCAGTCTTTTTCAAGAGCGTCGGTTGCGCGGCGTGGGATCTCGCGGCCTGTCGGGTGGCCCGCACCGCGATTGCCGCAGGCGCGTCTGAGCAACATTGACTCCAATAGACTATCGTATACGATATCCTGATGCGGTCGTGCGCTGGCCCGTTTGCGGCAAAAGGCTCATCGCAAGAATCGTATACGATAGTCGATATTCGAAAATTATAACAAAGAGAGGAACTGGAAATGAAAAAACTCATCCCGCTCATGGCTTTCGCCGCTGCAACGATCTGCGGCACGGCTGCCCATGCAGACCAGCTCGACGACATCATCAGCGCCGGCAAGCTTCGTTGCGCGGTTCAGCTCGACTTCCCGCCGAACGGTTCGCGCGACGCCGACAACAATCCGATCGGCTTCGACGTCGACTACTGCAATGACCTCGGCAAGGCGCTCGGCGTCGAGGTCGAGATCGTCGATACGCCGGAAAACGACCGCATCCCGGCAATCCTGTCCGGCCGCGCCGACGTTGCGGTCGCCGTTGCCTCCGATACGCTGGAGCGCGCAAAGACCGTGGGCTTCTCGATCCCTTATTTCGTTTTCGAGACCATCGTCCTGGCGCGCCAGGATTCGGGCATCAAGGCCCCTGACGACATCAAGGGACACACGGTGGGCGGTCCGGCCGGCGCCTATGAGACGCTCGCGCTTGCCAAGGAGGTCGAGAAGAAGAACGACCCCGCGTCGAAGATGCTGACGTTCCAGACCCAGTCGGACACGTTTCTGGCGCTCGGTCAGAAGCGCATCGACGCGACCTACACGACTTCCACGATTGCAGCGGCAATCATCGAATCCGGCAAGTATCCGGGCCTGAAGGTCGTCGGGCCTGCGCCTGTCGATGCCGACTACTGCGCGCTGATCGTCAAGCGCCAGGAGCAGGGCTGGCTCAATTACGTCAACCTGTTCCTGAACCGCCAGGTACGCTCCGGCCGCTACGCCGAACTCTACAAGAAGTGGATTGGCGATGACGTCGGCGCGACGCCCGATCTCACCGTTCCGGGCGTCTATCGCTAACGACGATGCGTTTCATCTGACCACGGCGCCCGATCACGATCGATCGGGTGCCTCCTCGTGAATTCCTCTTTGTGCGCATGGCCGCGACCGGCCAGCGCTTGCAGAGAATGAGGTCGAAAATGGACTATCAATTTCAGTGGAGGCCGGTCCTGCGCTCGCTTCCCGAGATGCTGTGGGGCGCTCTGCAGACGATCGAGATTGCGGGCCTCGCCATGCTGCTCGGAACGATCCTCGCCATCTTCCTGGCTCTCGCCAAACGATCCGGCAAAACCTATCTGTCCCTGCCGGCTGACATGTGGATCGAGACCGCCAGAAACACGCCGGCGCTCTTCCAGATCTATATGCTCTTTTTTGGCCTGGGCTCGCTCGGCCTGCAGGTTGGCTCGTACGCCGCGCTGTTGCTCGGCATCACGTTCAACAATGCCGGCTATCTCGCCGAGACGTTCCGCGGCGGCTTCGCAGCCGTTCCCGAGACACAAACGCGGGCGGCGCGCTCCCTTGGCATGGGAGCCGTGCAGACCCAGTGGCATATCGTCATCCCGCAGATGCTGCGCGCGGTGTTTCACGCGATGACCAACCAGATGGTGTGGTCCGTCCTGATGAGCTCGCTTGGCGTCATTGTCGGCCTGACCACCGATCTCACCGGCGTCACACAGGAACTCAACGTCGTGACCTACAGGACCTTCGAGTATTTCTTCGTCGCCGCATGCCTCTACTACCTCATTTCCAAGGCCTTTACGCTGTCGGCGCGCGTCGTGGCCTGGCGCTTGTTCCGATACTAGGAGGCCACGATGTATTTCGGTGGATCATTTTCGTGGGGCGACTTCCTCTTCCTGTTGTCGGGGGCCGTGACCACGCTTTCAATCACCCTTCTCGCCGTCGTCATTGGCACGGTTCTTGGCGTCCTCTTCGGTCTTGTCCGGGCTAGCGCTCCCGGGTGGATCGGCAATTCGCTCGGTGCCGTCCTCGACGTCTTCCGGTCGGTTCCGCTGCTTATCCAGCTCGTGTTGTTCAATTCGTTCAACAGCATGCTGAAGCTCAACTGGCCGACCTTCACCGTCGGGTGCATATGCCTAGGGATCTACGCCTCCGCCTTCTGCACCGAGATTGTCCGAAGCGGTGTCGACGCCGTGCCGCAGACAACACGCCGGGCAGCCCGGTCCCTCGGCCTCAGCTGGCGACAGGAACTGACGTCGATCACGTTGCCGATCGCCACCCGTGTCGTCTTTCCAAGCTGGATCGGGCTCACGCTCGGCGTGATGAAGGACACGGCACTCGTTCTGTGGATCGGCATCGTCGAGCTGCTGCGCAGTTCTCAGATCGTCACGTCACGCGTTCAGGAGCCGCTCCTGATCCTCGGTATCACCGGGCTCATCTACTTCGTGATGAGCTTTCCAATCGCCAGACTCGGCAATCAACTTGAGAAGAAGTGGGGCACACAATGATTGCCATTGAGAACGTTCACAAACAATTCGGCGCGTTGCATGTGCTGAAAGGTGTTGATCTGTCGGTCAAGAAGGGCGAAGTCCTGTCGATGATCGGCGGTTCGGGTTCCGGCAAGTCGACGATGCTGATGTGCATCAACGGTCTTGAGGGCATTCTGCAGGGTCGGATCACGGTCGATGGCGTCGAGGTTCACGCCAAGGCGACCGACCTCAACAAGCTTCGCCGTCGCATCGGCATCGTCTTTCAGCAGTGGAACGCCTTTCCGCACCTGACGGTGCTGGAAAACGTGACGCTTGCTCCGAGAAAAGTCCTCGGCAAGTCGAAGGAGGAGGCTGAAGCGATCGCGATCGAGCAGCTCTCGCATGTCGGCTTGAAGGAAAAGATCGGCGTGTTTCCCTCCCGGCTTTCCGGCGGCCAGCAGCAGCGCATGGCGATCGCGAGGGCTCTTGCGATGTCTCCGGACTACATGCTCTTCGACGAGGTCACCTCCGCGCTCGATCCGCAGCTTGTCGGCGAAGTGCTCGACACGATGCGCATGCTGTCGAAGGAAGGCATGACGATGATCGTCGTCACGCACGAGATGCGCTTTGCCCGCGAAGTGTCGGATCGCGTCGCCTTCTTCCGCGAAGGGCGCATTCACGAGATCGGCACGCCGGAGCAGATTTTCGAGAGCCCTGAGAAGCCGGAAACGGCAGCCTTTCTGAAGTCGTCGACGTGAAAAGCCGCCGACCATTCGGCTTCTCAAGCAATCGAGGAATGTGAAATTGCGCTCATCCAAAATCGTACATGTCGTCAGCTGCCATGCCGAAGGTGAGGTCGGCGATGTCATCGTCGGTGGCGTTGCACCGCCACCGGGGGCGACCATCTGGGAGCAGTCTCGCTGGATTGCGGAAGACGAGACACTGCGAAACTTTGTCCTCAACGAGCCGCGCGGTGGTGTCTTCCGACACGTCAACCTGCTGGTGCCGCCGAAGAACCCGAAGGCGCAGTTCGGCTGGATCATCATGGAGCCCGCGGACACCCCGCCGATGTCAGGTTCGAACTCCATGTGCGTTTCGACCGTTCTCCTCGACACGGGGATCATTCCGATGGAGGAACCGACAACACGCATTGTGCTTGAGGCGCCCGGCGGTCTGATCGAAGTGGAGGCCGAGTGCCGAAACGGCAAGGCGGAGCGCATACGCGTGCGCAACGTGCCCTCCTTCGCCGACAAGCTCGATGCGAAGATTGAAGTCGAGGGGGTGGGGACGCTGACCGTCGATACGGCCTATGGCGGCGACAGCTTCGTTATCGTCGATGCCGCTGCGACGGGCCTTAGGCTCGACCCCAGCGAGGCTCGCGATATTGTCCGTTTGGGGATGGCGATTACCGTTGCCGCCAACGAGCAACTCGGTTTCAAGCACCCATTCAACGACTGGAGCGGCATTTCCTTCTGCCAGTTCACCAATCCGGTGGCCAGAAAGGACGGCGTTCTGCATGGCAAGAACGCCGTTACGATTAGGCCGGGTAAGATCGACCGTTCGCCATGCGGCACGGGTACCTCAGCCCGGATGGCGGTCCTTCATGCCAAGGGACTGATGAAGCCCGGCGAGATGTTTGTGAGCACGTCGCTGCTGGACACCGAGTTTCATTGCAGCTTCGATGATGAGAGGGACATCAACGGCAAGACCGGGATCAGTCCGATCATTTCGGGTCGTGCCTGGGTGGTTGGTACGAAGCAACTGATGGTCGATCCGTCAGATCCCTTCCAAGCCGGATACCGTGTCGCCGATACCTGGCCAATGAGCGAGCAGGGTGATCTTGATGCCGATCGTTAAAGTCGAGCTCTTTCCCGGCCGCAGCGCGAAGACGAAGGCTGAGCTTGCGAAAGCCATCACCGAGACACTCGAACGAGTGGGCGGAATCAATCCGGAAGCGACAACGGTGTTGTTTGTCGAAGTTCCCGGCGATGCATGGTTTGTTGCTGGTGAGCCGCTCGCAGGTGCACCCGCCGGGAGCTGAGGCTCAGTCGCACATCCGTTGATTTGGGGCAGCGAGCTGCGCCAAGATCGCGCCTAGCACGCCCCTGGCTTGTAAGAGGCAAGATCACGCCACCGCCGGAAAAGCGCATGAGGTTCGAGCGCTCAAATGGTTTCCGCGCAGAGGCATGTTTCGCCCTGTCGGGGGTCGTGTCCGCTCAACAATCGGTAACGTTTTCCGAGCTGCCCAAATCGATCTGCGGTTCCCCCCTCTTGACTCTAAAATAACTAACTAGTTACATAATTAATTGACGGATGGGCGTCGCGGATTGGGAGGTTCGAGTGCAGATCTACGGGATGCAGCATGTGGGATTCACCGTGCCAGACCTTGAAGAGGCCGTCCGATTTTTCGAGACGGTCTTCGGTGCGGTGACCTGCCTCGAAACGGGCAGGGTGGAGGCGGATGACGCCTTCATGCTTCGGCGACTGGGCGTTCCAGCGGGCAGGCGGATAGAGAACATCAAGGTCCTGAGGGTCGGGAACGGCACCAACCTCGAGATATTCCAATATTCCGGGGAGGCCGGAGACGAAGAACCGTTGAAGCGCAACAGCCAGACCGGTGGGTTTCACATGGCCTTCGAGGTCGACGATTGCGAGCGTGCGGCCGAACGGTTGCGTGCCGACGGCGTCGAGGTGCTGGAAGGGCCTACCCTCGTCGAAAACGGTGCGATGGCCGGGCTCACCTGGCTCTATCTGAAAGCTCCCTGGGGGCAATTCCTGGAGATCGTCAGCATGCCGGGGCCGCTCGGATACGAAAGTGCAGGCGGCCCACGGCAGTGGTCACCCATCAGCGGAAGCTGAATTCCGGGTCGCCGTCGCGGCACCTTGCCGGCGGTCAACTGATATCAAAGACATGCAACCACTGGCCCAAATGCCGGAAAGGAGAGCTGTGCCTCAAGAAATCCTGATAAGTGCGAAGCAAACCTTTGTGCTTGGCAACTACGAAGACGGTGCGCTGCTGCCCGGTCAGATCCGTGGGCGAACGCTCTTTACTCTGATCAGTCAGGGCACGGAGCTCGGCTGGGCCAATGGTGAGGTGTTTCCGATCCGGCCGGGCTATGCGGCTGTGTTCGAGGTGACGGAAATCGGAGAGGATGTCGATGATGTGAGCGTCGGTGACCGGCGCTTTGCGATGGGGCAGCATCGTGCGACGCAAACCCACGATGCCCGATATACCCTGGCGTTGCCGGACGGATTGTCCCCAGATCGCGCCGTCCTCGCCCGCTTGATGGGGGTGTCGATGACGAGCCTGATGACAACGAAGGCCCGTCCGGGGGACCGCGTGCTCATTTCGGGCGCCGGGCCGGTTGGCTTCCTTGCCGCGCATCTCTTTGCGATCGGCGGCTACCGCGTGACGGTGGTCGATCCGGATCCGGTCAGGCGCGCCCAGGCCGGGCGAAGCGGGATTGCCGATTGCCGAGCGTCAATCGGTGACGCTTCGGACCTTATCGGAAAAGTCGCCCTCGTCGTCGATTGCTCCGGCCACGAGGCTGCCATCGTCGATGCTTGCCGTCTTGTTCGCAAGCTTGGCGAAGTCGTCATGGTCGGCGTTCCCTGGAGGCGGGCGACCGAAATCTCGGCGCACGAGCTCATGCAGGCGGTCTTCTTCAATCTGGTGACGCTGCGTTCCGGCTGGGAATGGGAGGTCCCGATCCTCGGCCGCGACTTCGTTTGGGAAGAACTGCTCGAAGGGTACAACAATGCGCCGCACAGCATCTTCGGCGGCTTCTCACGCGCGCTCGAATGG
>JAESFW010000249.1_pt1 | contig 56368 bp, 51 predicted proteins | sample 9269481 | NCBI WGS metagenome assembly JAESFW01 (sample SAMN14515350, study PRJNA621654) | algae metagenome | isolation source: Lyngbya sp. HA4199-MV5 and co-occurring heterotrophs from soil with... | place: USA: Ahupuaa O Kahana State Park, Hawaii | collected 2009-07-21 | reverse complement strand
GCTTGACTTTGAACACAGTTGCTGAGTCGCTTCGCGCCTTCACCCCTCTCTCATATTGCTTCGCAATCTGGGAGGGGGACACCCCCGGTGCGGCGGGGCGGCCCTTGCACGGGGGCACGGGCTTGTGTCGCGCCAGTTGCATGCGTCGCGGGTGGCGCCCAGGGCAATGGGCCACTGGATATGACGAATCTGCCTTACTTGGTGAATTTGCCGTCGCGGCCCATCATGAGCAGATCGACGAACTTGCCCGAGCTGTGCTGCCCGGGCGCCAGTTCCACGGGGTAGCCGCCCAGGCTGACGTTCTTCATCGACTCCATGGCCTGCACCAGGGCGGCGCGCGTGGGCTTGGCACCGGCGCGCTGCAGCGCCTCGACCAGGAAACGGGCGGAGATGAAGCCCTCCATCTGGCTGAAGGTGTATTCGGTGATGCCCTTGGCCTTGGCCAGGGTCTGGAACTCGCGCGAGATCGGCATGCTCTGGTTCCACGGCGAGGGCACGACCTGCGAGACCACCACGCCACGCGCCCGCTCGCCCAGGGCCTGCACGAGCTGTGCATTGCTGATCACCGAGAGCATGTAGAACGTGGAGCGGTGGCCAGCCGTGAGGTAGGCCGCGACGAAATCCACGCTGGGCTTGCCCGCGCTGATGACGATGATGGCCTGGGGCGAGTCCTTGGCCACCGTGGCCACCGCATCGGCCATCTTCGATCCATCGACCTCCAGCGGCGCCTTGGCCACCAGGCTGACCTTGTGGGCCTGCACGGACTTCTCGACCGAGGCCAGGCCGCCCGTGCCGAAGGGGTTGTTGAGGTAGACCGCGGCGATGCGCGAGATGCCCACCGAGGCCAGCTGCTTGACCGTGGCGTCGAGTTCGGCTGCATAACCGGCCTTGATGTTGAAGACATAGCGGCTGCCGGGCTGGCGCAGGCCGTCCGATCCGGTGAACGGCGCGATGAAGGGCACGCCGCGCTCCTCGGCGATGGGCAGCGCGGCCAGCGCGGGCGGGGTGCCTGCGTACTGGAACAGCGCGAGCACCTTGTCCTCATCGATCAGCTTCTTGGTGTTCTCGGCCGCCTTCTTGGGGTCGTAGGCATCGTCGATGGCGACCACGCGGATCTTGCGCCCGCGCACGCCGCCCGAGGCGTTGACGTGGTCGAAGTAGAGGCTGGCGCCCTGGCGCACTTCGGTGGTGAGCGCGGCCAGCGGGCCGCTCAGCTGGCACGACTGGCCGATCACGATCTCGTTGTCGGTCACGCCCGCGCTGTCCTGGGCAAAGGCCGGGCCACAGGCCAGGCCCAGGGCCGTTCCCCAGCGCAGAAAGTCCCTGCGCGCCCAGCGTGGTTGAACGCCTGCATTCATGTCTTGTCTCCTGTCGTCTTTATGCTTTTTCACAACGCAAAAACCCTTCCGATGCCAACACGGCCGCGGAAGGGTGGAGAGGAGACCGCCGCTGCGTTACACGGCGGTCCTCGGGTGTCTTGTCAATGGGCTTCTTCTGCCTGGGCGTGCGCAGCCCCTCCCATGCCCAGGTAGGTGTCGATGATGCGGCGGTCGTTGAGCAGGTCCGCTGCGGCCCCGGTCAGCGCCACGGCGCCCATTTCGAGCACATAGGCGCGGTCGGCCACGCGCAGCGCGGCGCGGGCGTTCTGCTCCACGAGCAGCACCGAGACGCCGTGCTGACGCAGCGAGGAGACGACCTGCAGCACCTCGCGCACAATCAGTGGCGCCAGGCCCAGTGAAGGCTCGTCGAGCATCAGCAGGCGCGGGCGCGCCATGAGCGCACGGCCGATGGCCAGCATCTGGCGCTCGCCGCCCGAGAGCGTGGACGCCAACTGCGCCCGGCGCTCGCGCAGGCGCGGGAAGATGCCGAACACTTCTTCCATGCGCTGCGCCTGGTCACGCTGGCCCTTGCGCCAGCGCGAGAAGCCGCCCAGCAGCAGGTTGTCTTCCACCGACATCTCGCCGAAGAGTTCGCGCTTTTCGGGCACCAGGGCCACGCCGCGTGCCACCATGGCCTCCACGCTGGGGCGGGCGATGCGCTCGCCCGCCAGGGTGATGGAACCGGTGGCTGGCAACAGGCCCATGGCCGCGCACAGCAGCGTGGTCTTGCCGGCGCCATTGGGGCCGATCACGGTGACGATCTCACCCTCGTTCACGTCGAGGCGGACCTGGTGCACGGCCTCCACAGGGCCGTAGGACACAGACAGGTCCTGCAGTTGCAAGAGGGGGGTGGTCATGCGCGGGCTCCTTCGGTGGCGGCAGCGGGCAGGTCGTCGTCGGCGCCGCCCAGGTAGGCGTCGAGCACGCGCTGGTTGCGCTGCACCTCCAGAGGCGTGCCCTCGGCGATCACGGTGCCGAACTCCAGCACGGTGATGCGGTCGGCCAGGTTCATCACGAATTCCATGTCGTGCTCCACGACCAGGATGCCCAGGCCCTCGGCGCGCAGCTGGCGCAGCAGGTCGGCCAGGGCCTTCTTTTCCAGGTGGCGCAGGCCGGCGGCCGGCTCGTCGAGCAGCAGGATGGCCGGCTGGCCGGCCAGGGCGCGCGCGATCTCCACGATGCGCTGCTGGCCCAACGCCAGCGAGGCGGCGGGTGTATCGGCATGGGCGCCCAGGCCGCAGCGCTCGATCTGGCGGCGCGCCTCGGCCAGCAGGGCAGCCTCTTCGGCGCGGTCCAGGCGCAGCATGGAGGCGAGCCAGCCGCGCTGCGCGCGCTGGTGCGCACCCAGCGCGACGTTCTCGACCACGCTGCGCTGGCCCAGCAGGCGCACATGCTGGAAGGTGCGCGCCATGCCCAGCCGGGCGAAGGCGCGCGAGGGGCGGCGCAGCATGGCCTGGTCCATCAGGCGCACCTCGCCTTCGGTGGCGTCGTCCACGCCCGAGACCATGTTGAAGAAGGTGCTCTTGCCCGCGCCGTTGGGGCCGATGAGCGCATGCACCTCGCCAGCCTTCACGTCCATGGAGACATTGTTGTTGGCCACCAGGCCGCCGAAGCGCTTGGTCACGTTGCGCGCCTGCAGCAGCACGGTGCCGGCCGTGGGCAGCGTGCGCTGGCCGAGCGGGGCGGCCTCGCGCACGGCACGGGGCGCCTCGCGGCGCAGCCAGCGTTCGCTGAAGCGATTCAACGTGGGCCACAGGCCATCGGCAAAGCGCTGCAGTACGAAGACCATGAGCAGGCCGAAGACAATGACCTCGAAGTTGCCGCTGGTGCCCAGCAGCGAGGGCAGAACGTCCTGCAGCTTCTCCTTGAGCAGGGCGATCAGCGTGGCACCCAGCACCGCGCCCCAGAGGTGGCCCGCGCCGCCAACCACGGCCATGAACAGGTACTCGATGCCGATGTTGAGGTTGAAAGGCGTGGGGCTGACAAAACGCTGCAGGTGCGCATACAGCCAGCCCGAGATGGCGGCCAGCAGCGCCGCCAGCACGAACAGCTTGATGCGGTAGTGCGCGGTGTCCACGCCCATGGACTCGGCCATCACCCGCCCGCCCTTGAGCGCGCGGATGGCGCGGCCCTCGCGCGAGTCGAGCAGGTTGTGCAGCAGCCACAGGGCCACCAGCAGCACGGCCCAGATGAGCACACCGATGGCGCGCGGCGAGGCCAGCGAGAAGCCCGCCACGACCAGGGGCGGGATGCCCGTGATGCCGGTCTGCCCGCCCAGGAACTCCATGTTGCCGAACAGGTAGTACAGCGACAGGCCCCAGGCGATGGTGCACAGCGGCAGGTAGTGGCCCGAGAGCTTGAGCGTGACCGAGCCCAGGCCCCAGGCCACCGCGAAGGTGATCAACAGGCCGAGCACCAGGCCCGCCCAGGGCAGGCCCACCATGCCGACGATGCCCGAGAGCGCCTGCACCGAAGCCGGCGCCGTGCAGATCCAGGCGGTGGCGTAGGCACCGACGCCCACGAAGGCGGCCTGGCCGAAGGAGGTCATGCCGCCCACGCCGGTGAGCATGACCAGGCCGGCCGCGACAATGGCGTACAGGCCGATGTAGCTGAGCGTGACCACGGTGAAGTCGGGCAGGAAGCCCCAGCACAGTGCCAGCAGCGCCACGGCAGCGAGCGTGAGCTGGGTGCGCGTGGCGATGCCGCGCGAGGCGCCCGTAGCGGACATGCCGGCCGCCGATTCGGTCTTGGTGGGCGCGCTCATTCTTCATCCTCCACGTGGCGGCTGTTGAGCGAACGCCACCACAGCACGGGGACGATCAGGGTGAACACGAGAACCTCCTTGTAGGCACTGGCCCAGAACGATGCGAAGGCCTCGAGCTGGCCCACGATCAGCGCGCCGAGCAGCGCCATGGGGTAGCTGCCCAGGCCGCCGACGATGGCCGCGACGAAGCCCTTGAGGCCGATGAGAAAGCCCGTGTCGTAGTACACGGTGGTGAGCGGGGCGATCAAGAGGCCCGAGACCGCGCCGATCAGCGCGGCCAGGGCGAAGCTCACGTCGCCCGAGAGTTCGGTGGGAATGCCCATGAGGCGCGCCCCCACCCGGTTGAGGGCCGTGGCGCGCAGCGCCTTGCCCACCATGGAGCGGCCGAAGAACAGGAACAGCAGCATCACCAGCGCCAGCGTGACGCCCAGCACCACCAGCGACTGGCCCGAGAGGGGAATGCCGCCCAGGTCGAAGCGTGCCTCGGAAAACGGCGGCGTGCGCTGCCCCTCGGCACCGAAGAACAAGAGGCCCAGGCCCACCAGCACGCCGTGCAGCGCCACCGAAACGATGAGCAGCATGAGCACCGTGGCATCGGCCAGCGGGCGGTAAGCCAGGCGGTACAGCAGCGGCCCCATGGGCGTGATGAGCAGCAGCGTGGTGAGGGCCTGCACGCCCAGCGAGGTCGGCCGCAGGCCGAGGATCAGCCCTGCGGCAATGGCCGGCAGCACCAGGCACCAGACCACGGTGGCGGGCCAGTTGACGGGATTGCCGCGCTGGTAGCGCACGGCCTCGACCACCAGCACCACAGCGGCCAGGCCCACCAGCAGCCACAGCGTGCCGGGAATGCGCCCGCCCTGCATCATGGCCATGGTCAGCGCCCCGAAGGCCACGAACTCGCCCTGGGGGATGAAGATCACCCGGGTCACGGAAAAAACCAGCACCAGCGCCAGCGCCATCAGCCCATAGATGGCGCCATTGACAATGCCGTCCTGCCCCAAGAGCAGGGCGATCTGCAAATCCATATTCAGCTTTCTGTCTATTGAAGGCAGGAATGCCGCAGGGCTGCGCAGGCAGCGGACGCTTCATGCGCCCGCCGCCCCCGCACCTGCTGCATCAGACCTCGCTGCGCTCGGTCAGGGCTGGTACTTCCAGGTGCCGTTCTCGATCTTGACCATCACGCGGGCGCGCTGGTCCAGGCCCAGGTGGTCGTTCTCGGACATGTTGAAGATGCCGTGCGCGCCGGGCACTTCCTTGATCTGTTCCAGTGCGTCGCGCAGGGCCGCGCGGAATTCCACGGTCCCCGGCTTGGCCTTCTTGAGCGCCACGGGCACGGCGGCGGCCATGAGCACACCCGAATCCCAGCCATGGGCGCCGAAGGTGGAGACGCTGTCCTTGCCATGGGCGGCTTCGTAGGCGGCCACGTAGGCACTGGCCGACTTCTTCACGGGGTGCGAGGCGGGCAGCTGCGAGGCCACGAGCACAGGGCCCGAGGGCAGGAAGGTGCCCTCCACGTCCTTGCCGCCCACGCGCAGGAAGTCGGCATTGGCCACGCCATGGGTCTGATAGACCTTGCCCGTGAAACCGCGCTCCTTGAGCGCCTTCTGCGGCAGCGCGGCCGGCGTGCCGGAGCCAGCGATCAGCACCGCATCGGGCTTGGCCGAGATCATCTTCAGCGTCTGGCCGGTCACCGAGGTGTCGGTACGCGCATAGCGCTCGTTGGCCACGATCTGGATCTTCTTGATGGCCGCTGCCTTGGTGAACTCCTGGTACCAGCCTTCGCCATACGCGTCCGAGAAGCCGATGAAAGCCACGCTCTTCACGCCCGCGTTGGACATGTGGTCCACGATGGCCAGGGACATCATGATGTCGTTCTGCGGGGTCTTGAAGACCCACTTCTTCTTGGCGTCCATGGGCTCGACGATGCGCGCCGAGGCGGCCATGGAGATCATGGGCGTCTGCGCCTCGGCCACCACGTCGATCATGGCCAGCGAGTTGGGCGTGGTGCTCGACCCCAGGATGATGTCGACCTTGCTTTCGCTGATCAGCTTGCGCGTGTTGCTCACGGCGGTGGTCGTGTCCGAGGCGTCGTCGAGCACGATGTAGTTGACCTTCTGGCCGCCGATGGTGCGCGGCATCAGGGCCACAGTGTTCTTCTCGGGGATGCCCAGCGAGGCGGCGGGCCCGGTGGCCGACACGGTGACACCGACGGTGATGTCGGCCAGGGCGGCGCCGCAGGCCATGGCGGCGGCAGCGGCCACCAGGGCGAGTTGGGCAAAGCGGGATTTTTTCATGCGTTTGTCTCCTGTGGAAAAGAAAGGATGGTGGTGTCAGCGCGGAAGCGGACTTGCGGCGCTGCGCCGGCTCTTGTCGGCCGGTTGGGGGGACGCGGTGTGCGTGCGGTCCATTGTCATGGAGGCACAGGCCTTTGCACCAGTTCCATGGGCATTTGAACGGCAGGGAATCCGCCGAAGAACAGGTCTGCCACGATGGGGGCCATGGTCTGGTAGTCGAGCTCGCCGTCGGGCTTGAGCCAGGTGAACATCCAGTTGATCATGCCGAACAGCAGCATGGTCAGCGCCTTGCTCAGGCCTGCGGCTTCGGTGTCGGGCCGCATCTGCGCCAGCGCCTGGGCAAACACGGCCACCACGGCGCGCTCCTTGCCCAGGATGCGTTCGCTGTCCTCGGGCTGCAGAAAGCGCACGTCCTCGGTCAGCACGCGGTGGGCATGCTGGGCCTCGGCATATTCCTCGACAAAGCGGTGGATCAGCTCGCGCAACCGCGCCTCGGGTTCGAGCTGCCGGGCCTCGACGTCCTCCACCAGGGCCTGCAGACGCGAGACATGGCCATCGGCAATGTGCACGAGCAGGTTGTACTTGTCGCGAAAGTAGTGGTAGAGCGTGGGCTTGGACAGGCCGCAGGCCTCGGCCACCTCGTTCATCGACGTGGCCGGGTAGCCGCGGCGTGCGAAGAGTTCGGCGGCATGGCGGAGGATCAATTCGCGCTGGTCGTCGTATCCGGGAGAGCGTCCTCGGGCCATGGACAGTGTTCCTTTGCATGCGGTAGTGAAGGGCCGCCATCTTGCCGCATGCCGGCGCCCCCAGGGCCTGCACGCGCAGATGTCCCCACGGCAGCGGGTGGTGCCGTGCAGCGCGATGGAGGCCCTGCTTGCGTCCATCAGCGCTCGTCGAAGGACAGCACCACGTGGTCGGACAGCGGCCGGCACTGGCAGGTGAGCACGAAGCCGGCGGCCACCTCGTTCTTGTCGAGCGCGAAGTTGCGCTCCATGCGCACCTCGCCCTCCACGCACTTGGCGCGGCAGGTGCCGCACACGCCCGAGGTGCACGAGAACGGCACCTCCAGCCCGGCGGCCGAGGCGGCATCGAGGATGCTGGCCTGTTCGCCCGAGAACGGGAATTCGCGCCTGAGGCCATCGCGCACGATGGCAATGCGCGCTGCCTTGGCATCGCCCGGCAGCGCCTCGTGCACCACCGCCCCCACCTGGCCGCCAGCTGGCAGGGCCACGCCGAAGCGCTCCACGTGGATGCGCTCGGCCGGCACGCCGCCGGCCAGCAGCGCGGCCTCGGCCTCGTCGTTCATCTGGAAGGGGCCGCAGATGAAGGCCTCGTCGATCTTCTGCGCGGGGATCAGGGCTTGCAGGAACTCGGCCAGCTTCTCGCGGTTGACGAAGCCCATGTTCAGCGGTGCATCGGTCTGCTCGGCCGAGAACACATGGTGCAGCACCAGGCGCGTGAGGTAGCGGTTCTTGAGGTCCTCGATCTCCTCCTTGAACATGGTGGACTGCAGCGTGCGGTTGCCATAGATCAGCGTGAAGCGGCTGCCGGGCTCGCGCGCCAGCACCGTCTTCATGATGGACAGGATGGGCGTGATGCCGCTGCCGCCCGCGATGCCCAGGTAGTGGCGCTGCGCCTCTGCCTGGATGGGCACGAAGAAGCGGCCCTGGGGTGCCATGACCTGCAGGGTGTCGCCCACCTGCAACTGCGCATTGATCCAGTTGGAGAACACGCCGCCATTGACCTTGCGCACGCCCACGCGCAGTTCGGCATCGTCCACGCCGGCGCAGATGGAGTACGAGCGGCGCAGGTCCTGGCCGCCGATGTCGGTGCGCAAGGTGAGGTACTGGCCCTGGGTGAAGCCGAAGACCTCGCGCAGTTCGGGCGGCACGTCGAAGGAGACGATGACGGCCTCGGCCGTGTCGGGCTCGATGGAGCGCACGCGCAGGGGGTGGAAGATGACGCTCATGTCGGTGTCTGGTGTGGGGGCGAAGGCAGGTGCTTCACAAGGGCTTGAAATGTTCGAAGGGCTCGCGGCAGGCCATGCAGCGGTACAGCGCCTTGCAGGCCGTGGAGCCGAAGGCCGAGAGCCGCTCGGTCTGCAGGCTGCCGCAGCGCGGGCAGGCCAGGGCCGGTGCAGCCGCAGCGCGCGGCATGAAGCGCAGCGGCACCTCGGTGCCGGGCGGCAGCGGGCCGGGCGGCGCGATGCCGTAGGCCAAAAGGCGCGCGCGGCCGCGTTCGGTGATCCATTCGGTGGTCCAGGCCGGTGCGCGCTGCAGCGTGGCATGGGCGGGGCCCAGTCCTGCCGCTTCGATGGCGGCGAGCACGTCGCGCTCGATGGCCTCGGTGGCGGGGCAGCCCGAATAGGTGGGGGTGAGCACGATCTCCAGGCCATCGCCCGCCAGGCGCACGCCGCGCACGATGCCCAGGTCGCACACGGAGACCGCGGGCACCTCGGGATCGGGCACACCGTCGAGCACCTCCCACGCGCGCGCGATGCGCGCATCGGTGGTTGCCGGCAGGTCGATGGCGTCGGCCACCATCACCACACGCCTCCGGGGAAGCTGCGCTGCAGGTACTGCATCTCGGTGAGGATATAGCCCATGTGCTCGCTGTGCACGCCCTGCCTGCCGGTGCTGAGGAAGGCCGATTCCTTGGGCGTGGCCAGGCTGGCTGCGGCCAGGATCTGGGCCATCTCGCCGGTCCAGGCGTCCTTCAGGTCGGCCCAGCGCGGGCCCAGGCCCGTGGCGTGGGCGGACTCGTCCACCGCATCGGCGGCGAACAGCTCGGGGGTGTAGCGCCACAGGGCCTTCAGGGCCGCTTCGGTGCGGCGGCGTGATTCGGCCGTGCCATCGCCCAGGCGCACGACCCAATCGGCCGCATGCTGCTGGTGGTAGCGCGCCTCCTTGAGGGCCTTGCCGGCGATGGCGGCCAGCTCCGTGTCGCTGGAGGTGGCCAGGCGCTCCCACAGCTGCTTGAGCAGGGTGGCCACCATGGCGTTGCGCACCATGGTGAAGGCGAAGTCGCCGCGCGGCAGCTCCACCAGGGTCGGGTTCACGTAGTCACGCTCGTCGCGCAGGAAGGCCAGTTGGTCTTCGTCATGGCCGCGGCCTTCGATCTGGCCGGCCCGCGTGAGCACGGCGCGCGCCTGGCCCACGAGGTCGAGCGCCATGTTGGACAGGGCGATGTCTTCTTCGAGCACCGGGCCGTGGCCGCACCATTCGGACAGGCGCTGGGCCAGGATGAGGCAGGTGTCGCCGATGCGCAGCAGGTACTGCACGCCTGCGTCCTGGCTGATGGAGATGCTGGTGGCTTGCATGGCGGGCGCGCTCACATGTGGTCCACGGACTCGGGCAGCACGTAGAAGGTGGGGTGGCGGTAGACCTTGTCCTGCGCCGGGTCGAAGTACATCGATTTTTCGCCGGGGTCGCTGGCCACGATCTGGTCGGAGCGCACGACCCAGACGCTGGTGCCTTCCTGGCGGCGGGTATAGACGTCGCGCGCCAGCTGGATGGCCATGCGCGGATCGGCCGCGTGCAGGCTGCCGCAGTGCTTGTGGTCAAGGCCCGCCTTGCTGCGCACGAACACCTCCCACAGAGGCCATTCGGTGGCCATCGCGGGATCGGCGGCGGGGGTGGAGGGAGAGGATGGGGTCGTCATGGGGAAATCTCGGATTCGGAAAATTCAGGCGGCGGCGCGCTCCGGGGCGTGCTTGGCGGCATGGGCCAGGGCGGCTTCGCGCACCCAGGCGCCGTCGTCCCAGGCCTTGACGCGGGCGCCCAGGCGCTCTTCGTTGCAGGGGCCGTCGCCGCCGATCACGCGCCAGAACTCGGCCCAGTCGATGGCACCATAGTCGTGCGCCTGGCGCTCCTCATTCCATTTCAAGTCAGGGTCGGGCAGGTTCACGCCGAGCACGCGGGCCTGCTCCACCGTGGCGTCGATGAACTTCTGGCGCAGGGTGTCGTTGGAGACACGCTTGATGCCCCAGCGCATGGACTGCGCGGAGTTGGGGGACTGGTCGTCGGGCGGGCCGAACATCATGATGGACGGCCACCACCAGCGGTTGACCGCGTCCTGCACCATGGCGCGCTGGGCGTCGGTGCCCTGCTGCATCATCGTCAACAGTGCGTCATAGCCCTGGCGCTGGTGGAAGCTTTCTTCGCGGCAGATGCGCACCATGGCCCGCGCATAGGGCGCGTACGAGCAGCGGCAGATCGGCACCTGGTTCATGATGGCCGCGCCGTCGACCAGCCAGCCGATGGTGCCCATGTCGGCCCAGGTCAGCGTGGGGTAGTTGAAGATGGAGCTGTACTTGGCGCGCCCGGTGTGCAGGGCGTCGAGCATCTGGTCGCGCGAGGTGCCCAGCGTCTCGGCCGCGGCGTACAGGTACAGGCCATGGCCGCCCTCGTCCTGCACCTTGGCCAGCAGAATGGCCTTGCGCTTGAGCGTGGGCGCGCGCGTGATCCAGTTGCCCTCGGGCAGCATGCCGACGATCTCCGAATGCGCATGCTGGCTGATCTGGCGCAGCAGGGTCTTGCGGTAGTGGTCGGGCATCCAGTCCTTGGCCTCGATGAATTCGCCCGCGTCGATGCGCGCATCGAAGGCCTCCTGGCGCTGCATCTCCTCGGCGCTGCGCAGGGCCTTGCCGGCATCGCCGGCTTCCTTGCCCATGGTGTCCATGGCCTGGGTGTACATGGTGGTGTCCTTTCGTTCGGGGGCCGCTTCAGCGCGCGCGCTGGTCGATCACGCGGCGGGCCTTGCCCACCAGCGTGCGTTCGATGGAGTCGGTGGCCAGCACCTCGACCTGGCAGGTGATGCCCACCAGGGTCTTGATGCGGTGCTGCACCCAGCCGGTGAGTTCGCTGCGCTCGCCGTCGGCCACGCCGGGCTGCAGCTCGCAGCGCACGGTGACCTGGTCGAGGTTGCCGTCGCGCGCCACCAGGATCTGGTACTGGCCCGAGAGCTTGTGGTTCTGCAGCACGATCTCTTCGATCTGCGTGGGGAACACGTTCACGCCGCGGATGATGAGCATGTCGTCCGAGCGGCCCACGATCTTGCCCATGCGCCGGAAGGCGCGCGAGGTGGGCGGCAGCAGGCGCGTGAGGTCGCGCGTGCGGTAGCGGATCATGGGCAGCGCCTCCTTGCTCAGCGAGGTGAAAACGAGCTCGCCCTCTTCGCCGTCGGGCAGCACCTCGCCCGTCTCGGGGTCGATGATTTCGGGGTAGAAATGGTCTTCCCAGACCACCGGGCCGTCCTTGCTCTCGATGCACTCGCTGGCCACGCCCGGGCCCATCACTTCGGACAGGCCGTAGATGTCCACCGCGTCGATGCCGGCCTTGGTCTCGATCTCACGGCGCATGGCCTCGGTCCAGGGCTCGGCGCCGAAGATGCCGACTTGGAGCGAGCTTTCGCGTGGGTCCAGCCCCTGGCGCACGAACTCCTCGTTGATGACCTGCATGTAGGAGGGTGTGACCATGATGATGCTGGGCGCGAAGTCGCGGATCAGCTGCACCTGCTTTTCGGTCTGGCCGCCGGACATGGGGATGACCGTGCAGCCCGCGCGCTCGGCCCCGTAGTGCGCGCCCAGGCCGCCCGTGAACAGGCCGTAGCCATAGGCCACATGGATCAGGTCGCCCGCACGCCCGCCGGCCGCGCGGATGGAGCGCGCCACCAGGTCGGCCCAGGTGTCGATGTCCTGGAGCGTGTAGCCCACCACCGTGGGCTTGCCCGTGGTGCCCGAGGAGGCGTGGATGCGCGCCACCTTCTCGCGCGGCACGGCGAACATGCCGAAGGGGTAGTTGTCGCGCAGGTCCTTCTTGACCGTGAAGGGGAACTTGGACAGGTCGGACAGCTGCTTCAGGTCCGACGGGTGCACGCCCTTGGCGTCGAAGGAACGCTGGTAGTGCGGCACGTTGTCGTAGGCATGCTGCAGCGTCCAGCGCAGGCGCTGCAACTGCAGGGCCTGGACTTCGTCGCGGCTGGCGGTTTCGATGGGCTCCAGGTCGCCCGGGGCGGGGTGGCGCACGGCCATGGATGTCTCCTGTGGTGTTCTCGATGGGATGTCAGCGGGCGGCGTCGGCCAAGGGCACGGTGTGCTTGCCCTTCATGCAGTACGAGCGGCCGCGGAACACGGCAATCGCCTCGCCGCGCTGGTTGTGCACGTTCACGTCGTAGACGCCGGTGCGGCCGGCCAGCGAGACCTCGGTGGCCTCGGCGGTGAGGCGGTCGCCCTCGCGCGCCGGCGCCAGGAAGTCGATGGACAGGCCCGAGGCCACGGTCATCTCGTTGCGCGCGTTGCACGAGAAGGCGAACGCCGAGTCGGCCAGCGTGGTGATGAAGCCGCCGTGGCAGATGTCGAAGCCGTTGAGCATGTCGGCGCGCACGGTCATCTGAAGCGTGGCCCGGCCCGGCGCGATGGCCGTGATGGCGATGCCCAGGCCCTGCGTGGCACGGTCGTTGGCGAGCATGCCGGTGCGCACGTGCTCGGCGATGGCCTGGGGGTCCATGGAAGCGGTGGTGGAGTCCATTGGGTGGGTGTGGTTCAGCGGTCTTTGAAGACGGGGGCGCGCTTGCCGATGAAGGCTTCGACGCCCTCGCGGTAGTCGGCGGAGGCGCCCAGCGTGCGCTGCAAAGTCGCCTCCTGCGCCAGGGCCTGGCCGTAGTCCATCTGGGCGGCGGCGTCCATGGCATTGCGCGTGGCGACCAGCGCCTTGACGGGCATGGCGGCCAGGCGCTGGGCCAGGGCCTGGGCTTCGTCCTGCAGGGCCGCGTCGTCTACGCAGCGCCAGATCAGGCCCAGGCGCTCGGCGTCGGCCGCGGGCAGCTTGTCGCCCAGCAACGCCAGGCCCAGCGCCTGGGCGCGGCCCACCAGGCGCGGCAGCAGCCAGGTGCCGCCGGTGTCGGGCACCAGGCCGATCTTGGTGAAGGCCTGGATGAAGCTGGCCGAGCGCGCGGCCAGCACCAGGTCGCACGAGAGCGCGAGGTTGGCGCCCGCGCCCGCGGCCACACCGTTGACGGCGGCCACCACGGGGATGGGCATGCTGCGGATGCGCAGGCACAAGGGGCCGTAGAGTTTTTCGATCACCCCGCCCAGGTCCTTGGGGGCGGCGCCGGGCGTGAGATCGGGCGCCACGGCCGGATCGGCCAGGTCCTGCCCGGCGCAAAAGGCCCGGCCCGTGCCCGTGAGCACCACGCAGCGCACCTCGGGGTTCGCGGCAGCCGCCTCCAGCGCGGCCAGCAACTGGGCATGCAGCTCGGCCGTGAAGCTGTTGAGCGCGGCCGGCCGGTTGAGCGCCAGCGTTTGCACGGCGCCCGACTGCGTCACGAGGACCAGGGGTTCAGACATGGATGCTCCTGCCTATCAAGGTGGGGAAAACCTGTTTTGATCGATCGCAAACATTATTGACCGACCGTTCGGTAGAGAATAAACTTTCCCGAACCCTGATGCAAGTCAAACCCATCAGGGCAAACCCTAGCGGAGACAATTTGATGCCCCTGTTCGATACCCACCGTGCCCTCCTGGAGGGAGCCCTCGACGCCCTGGCCACCCGCGGCCACTGGACGCCCTTCCCCGAATCGCCCTCGCCCAAGGTCTATGGCGAAACCGGCCAGGCCGATGGCCAGGCGGCCGTGAATGCCCTGCTGGGCAAGGACTTTGCGCTGCAGCAGCCCGGCGAGCAGGGCCGCCTGGCCACCGAGCGCTCGCCTTACGGCGTGGCGCTGGACGTGCGCTACCCCGATTGCGACGTGCAGGCACTGGTAGAGGCCGCCGAGGCGGCCGAACCCGCCTGGCAGGCGCTGGGCGCGCAGGGCCGCGTGGGCGTGCTGCTGGAGGCGCTCATGCGCATCCACCGCCGCAGCCACGAGATCGCGCACGCCGTGATGCTGACCACCGGCCAGGGCCCGATGATGGCCTTCCAGGCCGGCGGCCCGCATGCGCAGGACCGCGCGCTCGAAGCGATTGCCTACGCCTGGAAGGCCATGGCCGACGTGCCCGGCCAGGCGCTGTGGGACAAGCCCCAGGGCAAGAACCCCTCGCTGGTGATGCAAAAGCACTACGAGATCGTGGGCCGCGGCATCGCGCTGGTGGTCGGCTGCGCCACCTTCCCCACCTGGAACACCTACCCCGGCCTGTTCGCCGCACTGGCCACGGGCAACCCGGTCATCGTCAAGCCGCACCCCAACGCCGTGCTGCCGGCCGCGATCTCGGTCAATATCCTGCGCGAAGTGCTGGCCGAGCAGGGGCTGGACCCGAACACCGTGACCCTGGCCCTGAGCCCCCGCCCCGAAAGCACGCAGGCCCTGGCCACGCACAGCGCGGTGGCCAGCATCGACTTCACGGGCAGCAACCAGTTCGGCCGCTGGCTCATCGACAACGCCCGCCAGGCGCGCGTGTACGCCGAGATGGCCGGCGTGAACACCGTGATCATCGAATCCACCGACCAGTACGCGGCCCTGCTGCGCAACCTGGCGTTCACGCTGTCGCTGTACAGCGGCCAGATGTGCACCACCACGCAGAACATCCTGGTGCCGCGCGGCGGCATTGCCACCGACGAAGGGCACAAGAGCTTCGAGCAGGTGGGCGCGGACCTCGCCGCTGCGGTGACCGAACTGGCCTCGAACCCGCGCGTGGCCACCTCGGTGCTGGGCGCCGTGGGCTCGCCCGAGACCGTGGCCCGCATGCAGCAGGCCGCCAGCAAGGGCCGCCTGGTGCTGGCCTCGCGCGCCCTGCCCCACCCCGAGTTCGCCAATGCGCAGATCCACACGCCGGTGATCGTGGCGCTGGAGCAGGCCGACAGCGCCATCTACAGCGAGGAGTGCTTCGGCCCCGTGTCCTACCTGGTGGCCACCGATTCGGGCGCCGCCAGCCTGCAGGTGGCCGAGGCCACGCTGCGCGCGCACGGCGCGCTGACGCTGGGCGTGTACTCCACCGACCGCGCCTACATCGACGCCGCCATCGCCCTGGGCCGGCGCACGCGCGTGGCCCTGTCCATCAACCTCACCCAGGGCGTGTTCGTGAACCAGTCGGCCTCGTTCTCGGACTACCACGCCACAGGCGGCAACCCGGCCGCCAACGCCAGCTACACCAACCTGGCCTTCGTGGCCGACCGCTTCGTGATCGTGCAGCGGCGCGAGCACGTGGCAGCGCCGGCTGCACAGTAGAGAGGGCTATCGCTGCGGCATGTCCTTGACTGAATAGCCAAGGCTGACCGTGGCGTCTTCCGGGATGGCCGGCATGGTGGCGTTCCACGCCTCCCATGCCGCGCGCATGGCCGCCAGGCGCTCCGGATCCACCGTCGCCCGGTTGGCGCGCTCGCGCTCGTCGTCGGCCAGGTTGAAAAGGTAGTCGTTGCCGTCCACGCGCAGGTACTTCCACTCGCCCAGGCGCATGGCGCGCTGGCCGCGGTGGTTCATGCGCCAGAACAGGGGGCGCTCGCAGTCCCACGCGGCGTCGCGCAGCAACGGCATCAGCGAGACGCCGTCCAGCGGGTAGTCCGCATCGGCCTGCACACCCGCCGCGTCGAGCATGGTGGCGGACCAGTCCATGGTCATGCAGCTGTGCACGCTTTCGCCGCCCGGCGCGATCACGGCGGGCCAGTGGGCGATCCAGGGCACGCGGATGCCGCCCTCGGTCAGGTCCATCTTGCCGCCCACCAGGGGCCAGTTGTCCGAGAAGCGCTCGCCGCCGTTGTCGCTGGTGAAGACCACCAGGGTGTCGCGGTCCACCCCATGGCGGGCAAGCGCCTTCATGATGCGGCCGATGCCCTCGTCCATGTGGTGGATCATGCGGCGGTAGGTCTCGATGTTGCCGCCGTGCAGGTGGAACAGGTTCTGGCGCACCTCCTCGGCCAGTGCCGCGTCGTCGCGCGTTTCCCAGGGCCAGTGCGGTGCGGTGTAGTGCAGGCTCAGGAAGAAGGGCGTGCCGGCCTGGGCACCGGGCGCCATGCGCTCCACGAAGTCGAGCGCATGCTCGGTGATCAGGTCGGTGAGGTAGCCGTCCTCCTGCTGCTCGGCCTCACCCAGGTACAGGTCGTGGTGGCCTGCGGAGCTGCAGTGCGTGAAGTAGTCCACCCCACCCGACATGGGGCCGAAGAACTCCTCGTAGCCCGACTGCAGCGGCCCGAAGGTGGGCGGATAGCCCAGGTGCCACTTGCCCATGAGCGCCGTGCGGTAGCCGCCAGCGCGCAGCAGCGAGGGCAGCGTGGGGTGCGAGGGCGGCAGGCCCAGCGTGCTGCTGCCCCGGCTCTTGCTGTTGATGGGCTCTTCGGCCGCGCCGCGCAGGCGGTACTGGTAGCGCGCCGTCATCAGCCCGAAGCGGGTGGGTGAGCACACGGGCGAGTTCGAATAGCCCTGGGTGAGTTTCAGGCCCTGCGCGGCCAGGCCGTCGAGCACGGGCGAGACGGGGCCGAAGGCGGCCTCGCGCCCGCCGTAGCAGCCCAGGTCGGCATAGCCCAGGTCGTCGGCGACGATGAAGATGATGTTGGGACGGGGGTGGCTCATGGGCAGCACCTCAGGGTTTGAAGCCGGAGCGTTGCACCACGGGTGCCCACTGCGCGCGGTAGGCCTTGAGCATGGCCTCGGTCTGGGCCATGGTGCTGGCCACGGGCTCCATCTTGGCGGCCTCGAACTTGCGGCGCGTGTCGGGGTCCTTCATCACCTCGTGGATCAGGCCGGCCAGGCGCTCGGCCTGGGCCTTGGGCATGCTCATGGGCGCGAAGAAGGTGTTCCAGCCCGTGGCGGCCAGGTCCAGACCGCCTTCCTTGAAGGTCGGGATCTTGGCATCGAGCGGGCTGCGCTTGGCGCTGGACACGGCCAGGATGCGGATCTTGCCGGCCTCGTGCTGGGGCAGCAGGGTGTCGAAGGTGTCAAAGGCCACGGGCACCTGGCCGCCGATCAGATCGTTGAGCAGCGGTGCCGAGCCGCGGTAGCCCACCACCTCGGCGCTGACCTTGGCGGCGTCGCCCACCATGAGACCGAAAAAGTGCGGCAGGCTGCCCGTGGCGGGCACGCCGAAGTTGGCCTTGTCAGGGTTGGCGCGCAGCCAGGCGACCAGGTGGGGCAGTTCGCGCACGGGCACGGCGCTGGAGACGGCCACGCCGAACTCGTAGCTGTTGACATGGCTCACGGGGCGGAAATCGCGCTCGGCGTCGTAGCCGGCATCGGGAAACACCAGGGGTGCGACCAGCATCACGGCCGGGTTGGCCAGCAGCAGCGCGGGCTGGTTGGCCGGCGCGCTCTTGACGGCCTGGGCCGACAGGCGGCCGCCCGCACCGGTGCGGTTCTCCACGATCACGGGCGAGCCCAGTTTGGCCTGCAGCTTGTCGGCCACGATGCGGGCCACGCGGTCGCTGGAGCCGCCGGGCGCGTAGCCGACGATGATGCGCAGCGGTGCCTCCTGCGCCTGGGCCAGCGTGGCCGAGAGCGCCAGCACGGCGGTGAACACGGAGGCGAGGGGTTTCCACATGGCGATGCTCCCGAACGAATAAGGATAGAAGAAATGCCGCACTGTAGAAGGGCCACAATCGATTGATCTAAACAACCATTGCCCGGAATTACCCTGATGCCCGACGAGGAGCCCACCGACGCCCTGCGGCTGGCCGACCCCGAAGCCGCCCGGCACCTGTTGATGTACCGGCTCAACCGCCTGCTGGCCGTGGCCGGCAGCCTGGTGGTGCGCCTGTGCGAGGGAGGCTACGGCATCACCCGGCGCGAATGGGGCCTGCTCATGTGGCTGGCCGAGCGCCCGGGCATGCCACCGGCCGAGCTGGCCGGGCGCCTGGGGCTGGACCGGGCGCGCACCTCGCGCGCCATCACCTCGCTCCTGGGCAAGAAGCTCATCACGCGCGAGGCCATGCCCGGGGACCGCCGCCAGGCGCAGCTGATGCTCACCCCGGCGGGGCAGGCAGTGCACGACGCGCTGTTCCCCCAGATCAAGGCCCTCAACCAGGCCCTGCTCACCGGGCTCGATGCCCAGACACTCGACACCCTGGACACCAGCCTCGCGCACATGCAGCAGCAGGCCGAGGCCCTGGTCGCCACGCGCACCGATGTGCCGCGCACCTACCGGCTGCGTGGGGGACGCCAGCCGGAGTAGCGGCGCACCCACACCATTGGCCGCCGTACAGGAAAAACGGACTTTGGTGCACCGGAACACGGCGGGTACCGCTATCCTGTGGCGGCGGGGCGGTGCGCGCCTCCTTTTTCTCCCCTAGACACGCCCCCCACGCCATCCATGTCTTCATCCACCTCGCTCTGGAGTCCGCTGCGCCAACCTGCATTCCGGGGCCTGTGGATCTGCGGAGGGGTGTTCTTCGTGGGCAGCGGCATGCAGACCATGGCGGCGGCCTGGCTGATGGTGGAGCTGTCGGGCTCCTCCTTCCTGGCCGCGCTGGTGCAGACGGCCGTGTTCATGCCCATGTTCCTGCTGGCGCTGCCGGCCGGGGTGCTGGCCGACACCACGGACCGGCGCCGGCTCATCTCCGGGGCGCTGCTGGCGCAGATTGCGGCCTGCAGCCTGCTGGCGCTGCTGGTGCTCTTTGGCAAGGGCGGGCCGGCATCGGTGCTGTTCCTGGTGTTCGTCTGCGGCTGCTGCACGGCGGTGCTCACACCGGCCTGGAACTCCTCGGTCATCGACCCGGTGCCGCGCGACGAGTGGCCCCAGGCCATCACGGCGGTGAGCATCGCCTACAACGCGGCGCGCGCCGTGGGCCCTACGCTGGCCGGCCTGGTGTTCGCGCAACTCGGGGCAGGCTGGGTGTTCGCCATCGCGGCCGCCACCACCCTGGTGATGTGGGAGTCCATCCGCCGCTGGCCGCCGCGCCCGCATGCCCCTACCCGGCTGCCGGCCGAGCGCCTGTGGGGCGGCACCCTGAGCGGCCTGCGCTTTGCCTGGCATTCGCACATGATCCTGGCGCAGCTGGTGCGCGTGACGGCCTTCAGCGCCGCCGGCTCGGCCCTGTGGGCCCTGCTGCCCGTGATCGCCCAGCGCCAGCTGGGCGCCGGGGCTCAGGGCTTCGGCCTGCTCATGGGCTGCCTGGGCACGGGCGCCGTGGCCGTGGGCCTGGTCATCGGCAAGCTGCGCGCGCGCTTTGGGCTGGAAGCCATCGTCAATGTGGCCTGCGTGGTGTTCGCGGGCGCCATGCTGGTGGCCGCGTTCTCGCACACCGCCATCGTGGTCTACCTGGCCATGATGCTCGGCGGCGCGGCCTGGATGTCGGCCATGTCCACCTTCAACACCGCCACCCAGGCCAGCGCACCGCCTTGGGTGCGCTCGCGCGCCGTGGCCATGCACATGGTGACCGCCCTGGGCGCCTTCGCCATGGGCTCGGCCATCTGGGGCGCGGCGTCGGACATCGTGGGCCTGGCCCCCACCCTGGTCGCCGCAGCCGCCTGCATGGGGATAGGCCTGCTGCTGGCGCGCCCCATGCCGCTGCGCATGGGCGCCCTGCACGAGGTGACCCAGGCCACGCCCTGGGACGAACTGTTCATCGAAGCCGAGCCCCTGCCCGAGGCCGGCCCCGTGGCCGTGGAGGTGAGCTACCGCATTGCCGAGGGTTCGGACACCGCCTTCCTGGACACCATCAGCCGCATGAAGGCGCCGCGCCGGCGCGACGGCGCCACCTTCTGGCGTGTGTACAAGGACCTGGGCGACCCCTCGCGCTATGTGGAGCGCTTCATCGTCGAGTCCTGGGCCGACTACCTGCACCAGCGCGCGCGGGCCACCATGGCCGACCAGGCGCTGGAGACCGAGGTGCGCGCCTTCCTCGCCCCTGGAGAGGTAGTTCGCATGTCCCACTACATCGCAGAAAGATAGCTCCCCCTGAGCCGCTTCGCGTCTTCCCCCTGAGGGGGACGCCTCCGGTGGACCGGCAAAGCCGGATCCACGGTGGCGCTTGCAGGGCCGCGCCCATTCCATGACGGACCTTGTTGCAGACCTCCGCGGCACCTGCGCAGGCAGCACCCCCAAACCATCGGCTTTGGCGATTCAGTCCAGTTGCCGGGCCCTGCGACAATCGGGGCATGAGCTTCGCCCCCCTTTCCAACGACACCTTCCTGCGCGCCTGCCGCCGCCAGGCCACCGACTACACGCCCCTGTGGCTGATGCGCCAGGCGGGCCGCTACCTGCCCGAGTACAAGGCCACGCGCGCCCAGGCCGGCAGCTTCATGGGCCTGGCGACCAATGTGGACTACGCGACCGAGGTCACGCTGCAGCCCCTGGAACGCTTTCCGCTGGACGCGGCCATTTTGTTCAGCGACATCCTCACGGTGCCCGACGCCATGGGCCTGGGCCTGTCGTTCGCCGAAGGCGAGGGCCCGCGCTTTGCCAAGGTGGTACGCGATGAGGCCGCCGTGGCCGAGCTGGCCGTGCCCGACATGGACAAGCTGCGCTACGTGTTCGACGCCGTCACCAGCATCCGCCGCGCACTGAACGGCCGCGTGCCGTTGATCGGCTTCTCGGGCAGCCCCTGGACCCTGGCCTGCTACATGGTGGAAGGCAAGGGGAGCGACGACTACCGCCTGGTCAAGAGCCTGATGTATGCGCGCCCGGACCTGATGCACCGCATCCTGGCCACCAATGCCGATGCCGTGGCCGCTTACCTCAACGCCCAGATCGATGCCGGCGCGCAGGCGGTAATGGTGTTCGACAGCTGGGGCGGCGTGCTGGCCGATGGCGCCTTCCAGGAATTCAGCCTGGCCTACACGGCGCGCGTGCTGGCCCAGCTCAAGCGCACCGGCGTGGACGGCAGCGACGTGCCGCGCATCGTTTTCACCAAGGGCGGGGCCCTGTGGCTCGACGACATGAAGCCCCTGGACTGCGAGGTCCTGGGCCTGGACTGGACGGCCAACCTGGGACGCGCCCGCGCCCTGGTGGGCGGCACCGTGGGCGGCCCGGGCAAGGCGCTGCAGGGCAACATCGATCCCAATGTGCTGTTCGCACCGCCCGCGCAGATCGCCGGGCAGGTGCGCCAGGTGCTGGACAGCTTTGGCACGCCCCACACCGACCGCGCCACCACCGGCCCGACCCACATCTTCAACCTGGGCCATGGCATCAGCCAGTTCACGCCGCCCGAGCACGTGGCCGCACTGGTGGAAGCCGTGCACAGCCACTCACGCAACCAGCGCCGCGGGGCCTGACCAGCCAGCCCAGGCTCTGGAAATAGCCTGGGTTGTGCACACAAGCGGTGCATCCACAAAAAAATCAATCGGGCCGTCCATGGGACGGCCTTTTGTTTGTACGCACACGCAAGTGCTTGATTTGTATGGGGGTTCTGCCCCTGCCTGTTTGCCGGGCAATCCAGCGAAAGCACGGTCTTTCAAGGGCTGGCAGGCCGAACACAGGGAATATCAACAAAGTTATCCACAGAATTTCTGGACTTTGTGAAAAACCCATGACAAATCAACCACTTGCGCCAACAACTGCAGAAATCAGTGGATATCGTCCTACGCCGCCGGTGCCAAATTGGCGGTCAATGTCCTCTTGACGGAGCCTGCCAACTGCACTTGTGCACACGGACTGCGGTGCGACACCGCAAAAGCCAGCGGCATGGGCTTAGCACAGGAAAGCCCAGAGAAATTCTTCAGATCATTGATTCATATGGATTTTTTTGCACTGCCACTTTGGCAGGCATTCCGTTGAAGCCCAGTATCCATGCGGCCTGCAGCGCACTGGAGACAGGATGTCAACAAAGTTATCCACAAAATTGTGGGATGACTTGGAAGAAGGCGCTCCGATGAACCCGCTTTCGCCCCAGCGGCGCTGCATCGCGCAGGCCGGAAGCAGAGCCCACACCATCCCTGAGCCAGAGCATCCAGTCCATCGAGAAATGACTCGGTCGGTCTCCCCCCACGGTGTTCTTTGCCAAGCCCCGCCACCTGCTCTTTTGCAGTGCAATCCGGCCAAAGCCAGCACCAGCAAGGGTTTGCGGGCAGCATGCAGGGGATACCAACAAACTTATCCACAGAATTGCGGGATTTCTTGGGCGTTCACCACGAATCGGGCATCTGCGGAGCGCATCGCACACATCGGTGGACACCCCCGCCGTGCTGGCAGGACCCTCAATGCCCTCCTGGCGACCCCAGGCCACCCCACTTGTGCACATACCGAGCGCTGCACCGGCGCCAGTGCAGCCTGCCCAGCTCTAGCACGAAAAAGTGCCATAAAAATCTTCAGATCATTGATTCATATGGATTTTTTTGGCGCTGCTGCTTTTGCAGGCATTCCGTTGGCCCCCAGTCTCCATGCGGGTCTCCGCTGACTCGTTACAGGATGTCAACAAAGTTATCCACACAAACTGTGGGATAGAGAGGGAAACAGCCCGATCTGGCGCGCCGGACGGGATCACCAAGCCCGCCGACGCCAGGGTCGCCAGGAAGTGCCTTCGCGCCTTCGCCCAGCGGCATACCCAAGGAGAAGGCCGTGCCTCCCCGGGTGCGACATGGTCTGGGTTGTGCACACCGGCAGCGCACCGATGAAAAAATTCAATGGCCAGAAGACCGCCAGGAAACCTCGTTCAACGAGCGCTCTAAGTATTTGATTTGTATAGAGATCCATGGACTGTCCTTTTGGCAGGCAACCTACCGAAAGCACGCATTGGCAAGGCCCGCCGGACTGCACACAGGGGATATCAACAAAGTTATCCACAGAATTTTTGAACTTCCTGAAAAAACCTCAACAAATCAAATACTTGCAAGAGAAACCTGAGAAATCAGTGAATATCTCCCGCCTGCACCCAGGCCCAAGGGGGCAGGCAACGCCCTCTTGACGGGCCACGCCCATTGCACTTATGCACACAAAACGTGATGCGGCGCAGCAAAAACCGGGTGTCCTGGCCTAGCACAGAAAGTCCGTTGAAAAATCTTCAGATCATTGATTCATATGGATTTTTTGACCCTGCCGTTTTGACAGGCATTCTGTTGAGGCCCAGCATCCATGCGGCCTCGCGCGGGGTGAAGACAGGATGTCAACAAAGTTATCCACAGATTCATGGGATGACTTGGAAAGCCGAATCCACTCAAGCACTTAGCTCCGAAACCGCCAGAGCACATGAAGAACCAGGAACACCAGACGCCTGCCCCCCGTGCGGACCGCAGGCCTGGTGGATTCGCGTAGGATTCCCGGTCGCCCGCCCCTCCCCTGCGGCGGCCCTGCGCCCCGGATCGCCCACCTCCCCCCACTTTGCAGACTGCTGCCGCCTCCATCGTCCACGTCGCCCTGCACGCGCCCTCGCACAGTGGCGTGGGCGATCTGCTGAGCTACGCCAGCCCCGGGCCCTTGCCTCCAGGGACGCTGGTGCGGGTACCCTTTGGCGCCCGCGAGGTGCTGGGTGTGGTCTGGGATGCGGACGAAGCCACCGGGGAGCTGCCCGAGGGCGCGACCATGCGCCCCATCGCCGGGGTGCTGGCCGGCGTGGCACCGCTCGACGCGCCGTGGCGCCGGCTCGTGGGATTTGCCGCGCGCTACTACCAGCGTGCACTCGGCGAGGTGGCACTGGCCGCCCTGCCCCCCCAGCTGCGCGACCTGGACCCGGAACAGCTGGCCCGGCGCCTGCGCCGGCCGGCCGCACCCGCCGGAGGCACCGGCCAGGACATGCCCGCCGTGGCGCTGACACCCGAGCAGGAAAGCGCGCGCGCGCAGATCGCCGCCGAAAAAGGCCCGTTCGTGCTGTTCGGCAGCACCGGCAGCGGCAAGACCGAGGTCTACCTGCGCTGCGTGCAGGAGGCGCTGGACGCCGACCCCGCGGCCCAGGCGCTGGTCATGGTGCCCGAGATCAACCTCACCCCCCAGCTCGAGGAACGCTTCGTGCGCCGCTTCGGCCCGCAGGCGGTGGTCTCGCTGCACAGCGGCATGACCAACCCCCAGCGCCTCAAGAGCTGGCTGGCCGCGCACAGCGGCACCGCGCGCATCGTGCTGGGCACGCGCATGGCGGTGTTCGCCAGCCTGCCGGGGCTGCGCCTGGTCGTCGTGGACGAGGAGCATGACCCCAGCTACAAGCAGCAGGAGGGCGCGCGCTACTCCGCGCGCGACCTGGCCATCTGGCGCGGGCGCGAGCAGGGCGCCAAGGTGCTGCTGGGCTCGGCCACGCCCTCGCTGGAAAGCTGGCACGCGAGCCGCCCACCCACCGCCGAGGACCCCGAAGGCGGCCGCTACCTGCGGCTGCACATGCCCAGCCGCATCGGTGCCGGGCAACTGCCGCGCGTGCGGCGTGTGGACATGAACCAGCAGCCCAGGCGCGCAGTGTTCACCGCGCCGCTGCTGGCGGCCATCACCGAACGGGTGCAGCGCGGCGAGCAGTGCATGGTGCTGCTCAACCGGCGTGGCTACGCCCCGGTGCTGCACTGCGCCGACTGCGGCTGGAAGAGCGACTGCCCGCACTGCAGCGCCCACCAGGTGTTCCACAAGACCGACCGCACCCTGCGCTGCCACCACTGCGGCTACACCGTGCGCGTGCCGCGCCACTGCCCCACCTGCGGCAGCCCCGACATCCAGTCCATGGGCCGGGGCACGGAGCAGCTGGAGGAGCAGCTCGCCGGCCTGCTGTCCGAAGTGCTGCGGCCCGATGGCGCACCCGCGCGCATCGCCCGCATCGACGCCGACACCACCAAGGCCAAGGGCGCGCTGGAGACCCAGTTGGCCCAGGTGCATGCGGGCGAGGTGGACGTGCTGGTAGGCACGCAGATGATCGCCAAGGGCCACGACTTTCGCCGCATCACCCTGGTGGCGGCCGTGCAGCCCGACGGGGCGCTGTTCTCCAGCGACTTCCGCTCGGCCGAGCGGCTGTTCGCCCTGCTGATGCAGGCCGGCGGGCGGGCCGGGCGCGATGCCGCCTACATGGCGGCCCAGGGCGGGGGCCCTTGCGAGATGTGGGTGCAGACTTACCACCCGCAGCATGCGGTGTTCGAGGCGCTGCGCCGGCACGACTACCCGGCGTTCGCCGCGCAGCAACTGGCCGAGCGCCAGGAGGCGGGCATGCCCCCCTTTGCCTACCAGGCCCTGGTGCGGGCCGACGCCCGCACCCAGGAGGTGGCCCAGGCTTTCCTGACCGCGGCCAGTGCCGCCGCGCGCGAGCAGGATCTGCCGGGCCTCGCCCATGTCACCCTGTACCCGCCCGTGCCACTGACCATTCAGCGGGTGGCCAATGTGGAACGCGCCCAGATGCTGCTGGAAAGCGGGAGCCGCGCGGCGCTGCAGCGCTTCCTGGCCGCCTGGCAACCCGTGCTGCGCGCCGCACGGGGAGATCCCGCCCACAGGGGGCTGGTCCGCTGGCTGGTGGATGTCGATCCACTGGCCATTTGATCCCTGTTAACAGGAACTCGTGTTTGTTACGCACTCCGGCACAAGCCCACCCATGCAGGGGGTGCCCCGGGAAATGCGAACAAACTACAATGCCGGGTGGTGCCAGAACACCCCCGGCCTGTGGCTGCACGGGCCGTTCTGCGTCCATCCTGCAGGCCATGGGCCGCTGGCTACCCCCTTTTTTCCACCCCGTGCCCCAGCGCCGAACCGGCCACCCCCACCGTAACTATGAGCAGTCTCCCCATCGGCACCGATGACGCCGGCAACCAGGAAGCCGAGCTTCTGGCCCAGTTCGCGCGCAACCTCAAGGTGCCGCTGCTCAACACCATGGCACACGGCCTGCAGGACGTATCGCCCATCGAGGGGCTGTCGCCGGCCTTTTTGCGTACCAACTCGCTGCTGCCCTTTTCGGTGACGGACGAGGCGGTGCACATCGCCTCCAGCGTGCCGGTGCAATTGGCCGCGCTCGATGCCTTGAAGCAGTTCTTCACCGTGCCCACGCGCCTGCACCTGGCGCCGCGCATGTGGATCCATTCGGGGCTGGACCAGATCTACCGGCCCGAAAACGCCAGCCTGGCCGCCTTCGACGACGAGAACGCCTCGGGCTCGGAAAACCCCGACGACGACCTCGAAACCCTGAAGGCCCTGGCCGAAGACGCGCCCGTGGTGCGCCTGGTGCAATCGCTGCTGCTGCGCGCGGTGGAAAGCCGCGCCTCCGACCTGCACCTGGAGGTCAGCCAGCAGAAGTTCCGCGTGCGTTACCGCATCGACGGGGTGCTCTTCGACGCCGAATCGCCACCGCGGCGCATGTACATGGCGTCCATCTCGCACCTGAAGCTGCGCGCCAAGATGAACATCGCCGAGCGCCGCCTGCCCCAGGACGGCCGCATGAAGATGGAAGTGGGCGGCCGCCAGATCGACATGCGCGTCTCCACCGTGCCCACGGTGTATGGCGAAAGCATGGTCATCCGCCTGCTCGACCAGGGCCCGGGCATGATGGGCATGGACTCGCTGGGCCTGAACGCCGAGGCGCTGGCCATGCTGGAGGCCGCCATCGTGCAGCCGCACGGCATGATCCTCGTGACCGGCCCCACCGGCAGCGGCAAGACCAGCACGCTGTACGCCTCGCTGGGCCAGGTCAACCTGCCGGGCAACAAGATCATCACCGTGGAAGACCCGGTCGAGTACCAGATCGACGGCATCAACCAGATCCAGGTCAAGTCGCAGATCGATCTGACCTTTGCGAGCGCGCTGCGCTCCATCGTGCGGCAGGACCCGGACATCATCATGGTCGGCGAAATCCGCGACCGCGAGACGGCCGAGATCTCCATCCAGTCGGCCCTCACGGGCCACCTGGTGTTCTCGACCCTGCACACCAACGACTCGTTCGGCGCCCCCCACCGGCTCATGGAAATGGGGGTGGAGAGCTACCTGATCGCCTCATCGGTGGTGCTCATCGTGGCGCAGCGCCTGGTGCGCGTGATCTGCTCGCACTGCAAGGAGAGCACCACACCCACCTCGGCCGACCTGCTGTTCCTGGCCGAAGAGGGCGTTGAGGCCCACCAGGTGACCGAGCTGTTCCACGGCAAGGGCTGCCACCATTGCGGCCAGTCGGGCTACATCGGCCGCACGGGCATCTACGAAATGCTGCCCATGACCACGGCGATCAAGGAAGCCATCATCCAGAAGATGCCGGCCGAAGGCGTGCGCCGCAAGGCCATCGAGCAGGGTGTGCGCACCATGCGCGCCGACGGCATCAGCAAGGTGCTGGCCGGCATCACCACGCTCGAAGAGCTGGCGCGGGTCACGCGCCAGGAGATGACGTGAGGCCGCGCCCAGGATCGGCAGGGACCACCAGCCAGGCAAATCCGCTCGAAACCGGCGGCCACCTGCCCCCCGCCGACTACGCACCGCCCCCGCCCCTGGCGGCCGAGCAGAAGCCGGCCTCCTCCGGCATCCAGTGGACCGCCTCGCTTGGCGGCAGCAGCAAGCGCGTGGGCATCAAGCATGTGCTGGCCATGACGGAGCAACTGCTCACTTTGCTCGACGCCGGCCTGCCGCTGGACCGGGCGCTGCACATCTGCCAGAGCAGCATCGAGCAGCCGTTCTTTCGCGGCGTGATGCAGGCCGTGGTGGTGGATGTGGAAAAGGGCAATTCGCTGGGCGATGCCTTCATGCGCCACCCCTCGGTGTTCCCGCGCCTGTACGTGAACATGGTGCGCGCGGGCGAGGAAGGCGGCGTGCTGCCCGTGGTGATGCAGCGGCTGGTGGAGTTCTACACGCGCAGCATCGAGTTCCGCTCGTTCCTCATCACCTCGTCCATCTACCCGGTGCTGCTGTTCTTCTTCGGCGTGAGCGCGCTGCTCGGGCTCACGGTGTTCGTGCTGCCCAAGTTCGGCCAGATCTTCACCGACATGCACCAGGAGCTGCCCATGGCGGCGGCCATCCTGATCGGTGCCGGCGACTTCCTCAAGGCCTATGGCCTGTACATCCTGGGGGTGATCGCCGTGGCGATCACGGCCTTCGTGATGGCCTTGCGGGACGACAAATGGCGCGAGCGCTGGCAACTGCTGCTGCTGCGCATGCCCATCCTGGGTCCGCTGCTGCTCAAGATCCAGCTGGCCCATGTCTGCCGCACCTGGGGAACTCTATTGGCCAGCGGGGTTCCGATACTCACCGGCATGCGCATCGTGCGCGAGCTGACCGAGCATATCCCCTTGCGCAAGGCGCTGGACCGGCTGGTGCGCGCCGTGCAAGAGGGCAAGGGCGTGTCGGGCCCGGTGCGTGCCGACCCGTTCTTTCCCCGCCTGCTGGGCCAGCTGGCCGCAGTGGGGGAGGAGTCGGGCGCGCTCGACGCCATGCTCGTGAAGGTGGCCGACCAGTACGAGAAGGACATCCAGAAGGCCACGCGCAACCTGGTGGCCCTGTTCGAGCCCGTGATGATCCTGGTGATGGGCGGGCTGATCGGCACCATCGTGGTGTCCATGCTGACCGCGATCTTCTCGATCAACGACATGCCCCTGTAAATGAACAAGTGACGTAGTAAGTAGGTTTTTCATGCACATTCCCTTCAAGCACCCCTCCCGCAAGCCCGCGCTGCGCCGCGCTGGCGGCTTCACGCTGATCGAACTGCTGATCGTCATGGTCATCCTGGGCCTGCTGGCCTCGCTGGTCGGTCCGCGCCTGTTCGGCCAGCTCGACGCCTCCAAGGTCAAGGCCGCGCGCACCCAGATCGAGATGCTGGGCGCCGCCATGGACACCTACCGCCTGGACATGTCGCGCTACCCGAGCACCGAGCAGGGCATCGCCGCCCTGTCGGAGAAGCCGGCCGACGCCGCCGAGGCCGCCCGCTGGCGTGGCCCCTACCTCAAGAAGAAGGTGGACAAGGACCCCTGGGGCAACAGCTACGTCTACCGCGCACCGGGCGAGAAGAGCGACTACGAGCTCTCGTCCCTGGGTGCCGACGGCAAGGAAGGCGGCTCGGGCGACGACGCCGACATCCGCAGCTGGGAATAAGCCCGCCTCCTGGGGACACCGTGCGGTTGCACATGAAGAGAGCCGCCGGGTTCACGCTGCTCGAACTGCTGCTGGTGCTGGTGCTGGTAGGCATCGGCACGGGCCTGGCCATGGTGTCGGTGGACCAGTTGGCCGGCCGCGCCGAGGAGCGCCGCTGGCTCGACCGCACGCAGCAGGAGCTCAAGCGCCTGCGCAACCGCGCGGTGCTCGGCGGCCGGGTGGTAGAGGCCACGCTGTTCTTCGACTCGGGGCGCATCGCTTTGGCCGGCAGCAATGTGCTGGAGCTGCCGGACCGCTACCGCTTCGTCGCCGCGGCAACGCCACGCGTGCGCACCGTGGCTGCCCGCAGCGCGGACGAGGAATCCCTGCCCCTGGTCTTCTACCCCGACGGCACCATGCAGGAAGCCAGCTTCCTGCTGCGCACGCCCACGGGTGTGCAGCAGCAATTCCGCCTGGCCCGCATCAGCGGGCGCATTGAAAGAACCGATGCCGCGCCGACCGAGCAGTAGGCCGTCGCCAGCCCAGCCCCGCGCCCTGCAGCACGGCTTCACGCTGCTGGAGGTGCTGGTGGCCATGGTGCTGATCGGCTTTGGCCTGGCGATCGCGTTCACCGCGATCTCGGGCACGGCACGCCTGGACGACAAGATCAACGGCCACACCGCCGCCATGGCACTGGCCCAGGCCAAGCTCGACGAAGCCCTGGCCAACCCTACCTTCGCCGTGGCCGACGATGCCGTGGACCAGGGGTATGCGGGCACCGACTTCGGCTACCGCATCCACCTGCGCCCCTTCGAGGCGCTGACGCGCGCGCAGCAGGAGCGCCTCCCCGCGTTCCGGCAAAAGATCGAAGAGGTCGAGGTCGAGGTCTTCTGGGGCCCCAAGGGCAACCAGCAGGTCTACCGCCTGAACAGCTACCGCCTGGCGCCGCCACCGCCCGGCGAGCGCACGGCAGGCGGTGCCGCAGCGCCGACCTCGTCGACCCCGCAGAACAATCCCCAGAACCCTTTGCGGCCCACGCCATGATGCGCCGGCACGCCCCCCTTCTCCCAGGCACCCAGGGCGGCTTCACGCTGCTGGAGCTGATGGTGGCGCTCGCCATCTCGGCCGTGGTGGCCGTGATCGGCGCCTCGGCCATGTCCACGGCGCTCGACTCCTACAGCCGCAACGGCGAGCGCGCCCGCTCGCGCGAAGAGGTGCGCGGGGCCGAACGCATCCTGCGCCATGAATGGACCACGCGCGGCATCACCGTCAAGGGCAGTGCCACCACGCTGGAGTTCGACACCCTGCACCCGGTGATGGGCACGCCCGGGACTGGCCCGGCCATCGCGCGTGTGGAATATGCCTGCGAAACCGCCGAGGGCAGCAGCACCATGGCACTGGTGCACCGCGTGAAGACGCTGCCGCCCGCCACCGCCGCCAACACCACCGCGCGGCCGCAGACCCCGACCCTGCTGGACACCCAGGTGCTGGCCTCGGGCCTGCGCATGTGCGCGTTCTCGTACCTGACGCGCCTGCCCAACCGCGAGGGCAAGCCCATCCCCACCTGGCTGGCCAAGTGGGAGCAGCCGCGCCAGCCGCCCGACCTGCTGCGCATGGGCCTGTCGGGCGTGCGCGATGACATGCCGGCCCTGGTGTACAAGGCCCGCAGCGAGGCGGGTGCCCCATGAGCCGCCGCACGCCATTGCAGCGCCGCCGCATCCTGGGCGGGGCCGGCCCGGAGCGCGGCTACATCCTGCTGTTCGCGCTGGGCCTGATGGCCGTGGTGACCACGGTGGTGCTGGGCGTCTCGGTGTCGCTGCGCCTGGACGCGCAACTGCTGGCCCGCGAGAAGGACGCGCTGCAGGAAGGCTATGCGCTGCAGTCTGCCGCAGCCTACACCGCCTTGCAGCTGGGCATCGCCCAGGCGGTGGCGGGGGCCAACCCGCCCCTGCCCGAAGACGTGCGCCGCAACTGGCCGCTGTGGCGGCTGCCGGATCCCGGTGCCCCGCCCGCGGCGGCGCCCGGCACGGCCCCCTCGGCCCGGGGCGCGGCGGCAGCGGTGGCCGCGGGCACCACGCCCACGGCCCGCTACGAGGCCACGCTGGGCCGCCAGGCCTTCACGGCCGAGCTGCAGGACGCCAGCGGCCTGCCCGATGCCAACGACCTGACCGCCCAGGAATGGGAGCGCCTGTATGCCTTGCTGGGCACGGCCCCGGAGCGCGCACGCGAACTGGCGCTGCTGACCATGGAGTTCAAGAACCGGGTGATGGACGCGCGCGGAACGGCCGGATTTTCAAGCATGCGAGAATTGCTGGATTGGAACGAGATACCCCGCACCCTGGTGCGCGGTGGCACGACCCAGGTACCCGTGGGTTTGCAGGACCTGCTGGTGGTGGGTACCAAGAACCGCAAGGTGCGGCTGGACACCACGCCCCCCGTGCTGCTGCGGACCCTGGGCAATCTCACGGACGAGCACCTGCAGCGGCTGACCGCCATGCGCCGCTCGGGCACGCCCATCACGGCAGCACTGGCCCAGCAATGGACCGCTGGCACGGGCCTGATTGCCGCCGACATGGCGGGCCCGCCCACGGCCGTCACCGCGCGCTTGCGCCTGGGAGGGGCCCGGCCCACCGGTGCAGCATTGGTGGCCACCCTGGTCCAGCAGGGCGGAAAGTTCAGCGTGGTGGACTCCGTTGTCGATGTGAGCGCCCGCTGACCGCGTACAGCCCTGTGACCGAACACCCGAAAGCTGCCTGAAAAGAACATCCCGACCCGATTGAAACCTCAACCGATGCGCAATTTCTCCCCTTCTGCCAGCTGGCGGCACCAGCTGGTGCTCTCTCTCTCACCGCACAGCCTGTGCATCCTGCATTTCTACCGCGGGCTGCTGGGCTGGAAGCGAGCGCACGAGCTCGTGGTGCCCCTGCCCGAGGGGGAGGCTTTCGCATCGCAATTGCAGCAGCAACTGGCCGACAGCGTGACGCGCTGGAAGATTCCGGCAGGCACGCGCGCGCACTGGGTGCTGGCCGGCGACATCCTGGGCATTGTTCCGCCCAGCACGCAGGGCGCCGGCGCCCCGCCCTCGCTGCCCTTCCCGGCCAGCGACACGCGCACGCAGGTGGACAGCTTCGGCGGAGCCGAGGGTGCCTCGCTGATGTGGCTGCACAAGGACTGGGTGACCGAGATCGAGCGCATCAGCAGCGCCTGCCGCCTCGCCCTGGTGGAGCTGTATGCGCGCGCGCAGCTGTTCCAGCGCCTGGCTGCCAGGCAGCCCGCTTCGCTGCGCGCCGTGGTCGAGACCGACGCCTCCGACCAGTACCTGCACGTGTATGCGGCCAACGGCACCATGCTGCGCACGCGCGTGCTCGACGCCGGCGATACCCACGAACACCTGGCCCAGACCCTGCAGGTGGAACTGGCCGCGCTGGGTGCGCCCGCCGATACCGCCCCCGGCCGCCCGGTGCAGCTGACCACGCCCAAGGGCTACGCGGCCGAGCCGCAGACCTGGGCCGACTACCAGCACCATGTGCTGCCGGCAGCATCGCATGCCGACCTGCTGGAGAAGCTCTGGCGCTCGGACCAGGGCGGCATCATCGTGCGCCACACGCACAACGACATGGTGCAGACGCTCAAGGTGCTCAGCCTGGGGCTGGGCGTTGCCGGCATGGCAGGCCTGGCGCTCATGATCTGGCACGACGGCCGGCTGGTGCGCCAGATCGAGGAAGGCCGTGAGCGCGTGCGCAAGGACCTGCCCAAGGTGGAGGCCGCCAAGCTGCTCAAGGCCCGCACCCTGCGCATGGCCGACGCGGTGCAGGCCGTGAACACCGCGCGCGAAGCGCCGTCCGCGCTGGGCCCGTTCTCGCAATTGGTTGCGTATTTCCCGCCGCCACCGGCCACCTTGCAGTATTTCAGCTCCGACAATGGCGTCGTCGCGCTGGCAGGCCAGGGCAACGAGGGCAGCGTGAAGTGGCTGCAGGAGCGGCCGCTGGCCGGCTTCGGCGCCTGGAGCGACTTCCCCGTGCCCGAGTACCTGGCCGCCAGCACCCCGCAGATCCACCTGCAGGCGCGCAAGGACGCAGCGCCCAAACCCATTGCCGCACCCGCCCCAGCCAAGCCACCCGCATCGGGGGCCTCCCAACCATGATGAAGCGTGATCTCAAGCGGGTGCATGCCGCCCATGGCATCAAGTACTTTGCCTTCCCCGTCATCGTGCTGCTGCTGATTGCCGCGCTCGTGGACCAGCGCCTCACCGGTTACCTGGAGCACCGCGAGCAGGCCAGCGATCTGCAGACGCTGCTCGAAAGCAACCAGAACACCCTGGACCTGGACAAGAAGGTGCAGGCCAACAGCGAGCAGTTGGGCGGCAGCTACACGCCCATAGAGACGCAGCTGTTCGTGGCCAACGACATCACCGAGTCGGTCAACGCCATGCAGCAGCAGGTGACCAAGCTGCTGCAGGGGCTGTACTTCGACAACATCGACCTGTCGGAATTCTCGGACGCCCCCAAGGGCAGCGTCTCGCGCATGTCGCTCACGGCGCGTTTCAACGGCGTGCCCCAGCAGCTGCCGCGCCTGCAGATCGCCCTGGCGCAGTCGCCCAAGATGCTGGTCATGGACAAGGTCGAGATCAAGGTGGTGGACGACACCCAGCGCGGCGGCCAGCAACTGCACATCGTGGCCCGCTTTTCGGGCCTGCACATGAAGCCGCTGCCCGAGGCCGCTGCCCCTGCCGCGCCTGCGGCCGCCCGCAAGTAAACCGAACACGGCTGAATTTCAGAAGACTGCAATGAACAAATCCATTCCTCCCATGCTGCGCAAACTGACCGCTGTGAGCGTTGCGCTCCTGCCCACGCTGACGGCAACGCACCTGGTGATGGCGCAGCAGCCACCGATCAACCCCTTCACCGGCCAGCCCATGCCCGCGGTGCCCAGCGGCGGTGGCACCCCCGTGCCCGGCGGCTTCAGCATGCCCGGCGTCACCATCCAGGCACCTCCAACACCTCAGCCGGGCGGCGCCGCAGCGGCACCCGCCACGGTGGCCCCGTCACCCGCCGCACCGACGCTGGCGGCCCCTGCAACGCCACCTGCCGCCCCGATAGCCATGCCCGCCCCCGGCGCTGCGGCACCTGCGGCAACGCCTGCAGGCAGCAGCAGCAACCCCGGGGTAGTGCTGTCCAACACGCCCAACCCGGGCGTGACGCTCAAGTTCGACAATGCCGACATCTACGAGGTGATCCAGGTCGTGCTCGGCGAAGTGCTCAAGCTCGACTACGTGATCGACCCCACCGTGCAGGGCCGCGTCACGCTCAAGAGCACCGGCGCCATCAGCATGGCCGACATCTACAGCACGCTGGAAACGGCGCTGGCCGCGAGCAACATCTCCATCGTGCGCCAGGGCAAGCTGTACAAGGTGCTGCGCGATACCAACGCGGTGCGCGATGTCGGTCTGGGCCCGGGCGTGGGCGCAGCCTCGTCGGTGATGCAGATCATTCCGGTGCAGTTCGTGCAGGCCAACCAGCTGGCCAACACGCTGCGCGGCTTTGTCGGTCCGCAGGCAGCCATCACCAACGACCCCTCCAACCGCTACCTGATCGTGGTGGACAAGGCCGCCAACGTCGAGAAGATCGTCGACATGGTCAAGACCCTGGACTCGGACTACGTGAGCCAGGTGCAGATCCGCCTGTTCCCGCTGGCGCACAGCGAAGCCGCCGACGTGGCCAAGGAGCTGGACGCGCTGTTCAAGACCTCGGGCATCTTCAACAAGCCCGGCACCGACGCCACCAAGACCTTCTTCCTGCCTGTGGCGCGCATGAACGCCGTGATGGTGGCGGCCGCCAACCCGGCCCTGATCCAGACGGCCGAGCAGTGGATCAAGACCCTGGACGCCGAGCCGCGCAACGGCCTGGGCTCGTTTGTGCACGTGTACCCGGTGGCCAATGGCAATGCGGCGAACCTGGCGAGCCTGGTGACGCAGATCTTTGGGGGATCGGCGCCAACGCAGAACAATGCGAACACGGGGGCTGCGGGGCTGCCGTCGGCTTCGGGAACCGCCTTTGGTTCATCCACGGGCGCCACCGGCAGCAACACCGGACTCGCAGGCGCCGCAGCAGGGGGCACCAACAACCAGAACAACAGTTCCGCGGCGCGCACCATCGAACGGGGCAACACACCTTCGCAGGGCACCACCGGAACAGCACCTGGGCTGGGCGGCTCGGTTCAGGTGATTGCCGACACGGAAACCAATACGCTGATCGTGCGCGCTTCGCCGCAGGATTACCAGCAGGTGCGCAAGGTGCTGGAGCGCCTGGACGCATCTCCACGCCAGGTGATGGTGCAGGTCATGGTGGCGGAAGTGACCTTGACCGATGCCTTGCAGTACGGTGTGGAATGGTGGATCAAGTCGGCTTTGACCTCGGGCGGGAAAAGCTGGCCAGGCTTTCTCGGACTGGATGGTGGCATCAGCACTTCGGGTGTCAACATTTCTGCCGTCGGATCAACCACTGGAACCCCGGTCATTGGCTCCACCCCCCGGGTGACAGGCACCTCCACGGGCCTGAACTACGCGGTGTTTGGCAGTGCCGGCCAGGTCATCGGCCTCTTGAACGTTCTGGGCCGGGACACCAATGTGAACATCCTGTCGGCGCCCCATGTCCTTGCCAGCGATGGCAAGGTCGCCAAGATCGAAGTGGGCAGCGAGGTCCCTGTGATCACGCAGACCGTTTCCACCCCCAGCAACAGCCTGATCAGCAGCAATCAATTCTCCACGTCCAATTCGGTCCAATATCGTCCCACGGGTATCTTGCTGGAAGTCAAACCCAGCATCACCTCGGCTGGACGGCTGACCCTCAGCATTTCGCAGGAAGTCAGCAGTGTGGGCGATGCCGTGGACGCGGGTGGCACCAAGTACCCGAGCTTTCTCAAGCGCAAGGTCACCACGGATGCCACCATTGAAGACGGCAAGACCATCATGCTGGCCGGTCTGATTGAAAACAGGACCGAGAACGGCATCGTCGGCGTCCCCGTGCTCAAGGACATCCCCATCGTGGGAGGTTTGTTTGGCACCACCAACAAGACCAAGAACAAGACGGAGCTGCTGATCAGCATCACGCCCTATATCGTGAACAGCCGCGATGAGGCGGATCGCTTGGCAGGCACCTTCCAGGAAAGCCTGCACAAGCTGCGCGCGATGCTGCAGGACAAGGACACGACGGTTCCTCCCAACCTGGGCCGCGATGCCCCCGTGCGCAGCCAGCAAAAGCCCGCTGCCGCGAAAGCTCCGCAGATCCAGAGCAGCGAAGCCTTCGTCAACTGATCCCGCAGGCACCAGAAACACAACAGCCCACTTCGGTGGGCTGTTTTGCTTTGCGCTGCACTCAGGTCAGCAAGGCCACGGCCCCTGAAAAGCTCAGGAACGCCAGCGCCGTGGACACCAGGATGATGCGCGCCACGCGCCCGTTGTTGGCACCAAAGCGTTCGGCCAGCAGCGAGACATTGCTGGCGCTGGGCAGGGCCGCGACCAGCACCAGCACGGTGAGCGCAAACGGCGTGAGCGGCACACCCACAGCGATGGCGGCCGTGCCCACGGCCCAGACCAGCACCGGGTGCACCAGCAGCTTGGCCAGGGCCACGGGCACATACTCGCGCGTGGGCACCTGCTCGTGCTGGTTCATCTGCGAGCGCGCCAGCACGGCACCGATGGTGAACAGCGCCACGGGCGAAGCGGCGTCGGCCAGCATGGCCACGGTGCGGTCCACGGGGCCGGGGAGCTTGAAGCTCAGGGCCGAGGCCAGTGCGCCCAGAGCGATGGACCAGGGCATGGGGTTGGCGACCATGCCCTTGAGCGCATTGCGCAGCGCCACGCCCACGCCATGCGTACCCGCGCCATCCAGACGCGAGAGGGCGATGCACAGCGAGCTGGTGATGAGCATGTCGACCGCGATGGTGACGATGGTGGGGCCGGCCGCCTCCCTGCCCAGCAGCGCAATGAGCAGGGGAACGCCCATGAAACCGGTGTTGGGGAAGGCTGCAACCAGCGCGCCGAAGGAGGCATCGTTCCAGCCGATGCGGCCACGCCTGGTGAGCGCCACGGTGCCCGCCACCATGGCCAGCGCGCACAGCAGGTAGACACCGGCCACGGCCGGATCGAGCAACTGCCCGATCGGCGTGCTGGCGCCAAAGCGGTACAGCATGCAGGGCAGCGCGAAGAACAGCACGAAGGCGTTGAGCCCCGGGATGGCCGGCTGCGGCAGCACGCCGCGCCGGGCCGCCAGGTAGCCGCAGAGCACGAGCGCGAAGAAGGGGAAGGTGACGAGCAGGACGGAGAGCACAGCGGATATTGTCGGGCGGCAGGGCGCTGGCCGGGCCGCACCGTCAGCGCAGAGTCAGGCGGGGGCCATCGCCTGTGGCGATGCCGCTTCTTCTATTGCTTGCGCTGGATGATCAGGTTGCGCTTGGCGTCTTCGGGGTACGCGAAGGTGATGGCGCCATTCTTCACCACACCGATCACCAGCATGTTGCGCGTGATGGCGTCCTTGTCGACGGGGCTGAAGGGCTTGTCGTAGGTGGCGACCACGCCGTAGTAGGTCTTCATCTTGCCCTCCAGCGACTCCTTGAGCGCCGGGCCGTTGAGGTTGCCGTCGCGGATGCCGAGGAAGGAGTACATCAGCAAATAGGTGGCATCGTAGGCATTCGCCGCGGCCATGGGCACGGCCAGCTTGCGCTGGAACTTGCGCGTGTAGCTCGACAGGAAGGAGGCGCGGCGCTCGTTGCTGGGCTCGGCGATGAAGGTCTGCACCATGAGCGCGCCCTCGGCCGCATCGCGCGCACCGTCGAGAAAGTACGGGAACGACAGGGTCCACGGCCCGACCTGCGGGGCCTTCCAGCCCAGGGTCTTCTTGCCATTGGCGATGACGGCGTTCTCCTGCCCCACGGTGTAGCTGAAGACCACATTGGCGCCCGCCGCGCGCGCCGCCGTGAGCTCGCCAGTGAGGTCCTTCACGCCCAGGTCGAAGCGCGCCACGTGCACGGGCTTGAGATTCTTGGCGGCCAGCGCTGCCACCACGTCGTTGTAGCCGCCTTCGCCGTAGCCGGTCTTGTCGGCGAAGATGGCCACCTTGTCCCAGCCGCGCTTGACGATGTCTTCCACCATGAAGGGCGCCTGCAGCGCATCGCGCCCCTGCACGCGGAAGATGTAGCTCTCGGCCGGCGGGTACTTGGCGGTGACGGCCGTGCCCGATGAACAGGGCACGATGAGCGGCGACTTGGCCTCCTGGAACAGGTCGATGGCCTTCATGGCCACGCCGGTGTTGCAAAAGCCGATGGTGGCGACGACCTTCTCGGCCAGCAGGTCCTGCGAGACCTTGCGCCCCTGGTCGGGGTTGGCGGCATCGTCCTTGACCACCAGCTCCAGCGGCCGGCCCAGGTAACCGCCACCGGCATTGATCTCGTCCACCGCCATGCGGATGCCGTTGAGCATGGGCACGCCGAAATCGGCCGAGGCCCCGGTGAACGGCCCCACCACGCCGATGCGCACGGGCGCGGTGCTGCCGATCTGGGCACGCGCGGGCAGCGCGGCCAGGGCGGTCACCACCAGGGCGCCCAGAAGAAGAAACGCCCCATGCCATCCGGCACGCTGCAGCAGCGCGGCGGGGGCGATGGAGCGCGGTGGCGCGAGGCTCTTGGTCGGCATGGCACGGCCTTTCAGGCTTGTCTCGTTGGTCCGTGCAGTATCAAAGTGCAACCCGACCGGGGACAGCGGGGTTTCCCGCAGGAAGGCGCGCGCCGGCGCGACCCGTCAGAATTCGATCAGCTTTTCGATGTCCTGCACCTTGCGGCGCGCCAGGGCCAGGTTGGCGCGGGCCTTGTCGAGCACCACGTAGAGGAAGATGCCTTCCTTGGACGCCATGGGGCGGATGATGTGGTACTGCTTGCCCAGGGTGATCAGGATGTCGTCGATGCTGTCCTGCAGGCCCAGCGCCTGCATGGTCTTGTTCTTGGCGCGCACGACTTCGGTATTGCCGGCGGCCGCCAGCTCCATGTCCACCCCCGTGCCCGCGCTGCCCAGCAGCATGCCGCTGCCGCTGTCCACGACGGCCGCGCACTGCGCGCCTTCGACCGCCAGCAGTTGGTTCAGGGATTCATTGATACTCGCCATTCTTGGGTTCCTCGTTGGTTGCTTGGTTGGTTGACAAAGGAAGAGCGCGCTGGCGGCCGAGGCGCGCCAGCGCTGTGCAGTGAAGAAGGGCTGGGGCCTCAGGCCTTGGCCATGTCCTGCATGACCTCGCCCGCAGCCCACAGAGCGCGGCCGAGCAAGGCATCAGGGCCGAGCACCAGGCACAGGATGCAGGGCACGGGTGCGTCGATGGACTGGAAGACCACGGTGCTGCCCTCGGCCTCGAAGGTCAGGCGCTTGCATTGGGGGGTCGCTATCTCACGGCCCACGGCGCGGGCCATGGCCATGAGCGAGCTGGCCATGGCCGAGAGGCGGCTGGCCTGCAGTTCGCCGCGGTTGCGCAGGCAGGCGATCTCGAAGCCATCGGGCGTGGCCAGCAGGGCCAGGTGCAGGCCGGTGATGGGCGCTGCATGGGTTTCCAGGGCACGCAGGGCGGTTTCGGCCAAGGCTTCGGAAATCAGGGGGGCACTGCTTTTCATGGGGATTCGCTGCGAAGGGACAACATCGACACCAGCACGCTGAGGGCCTGCAGCACATCGGCACGCCGTCTCACATCGACCTGGAGCACCGGCACCACGCCGTGGCCTGCGGCCTGCAGGCCGTCCGCAAAGGCCTGGGTCGCGGCGGCCGAGGCCGGGCGGGCGCTCAGCACCAGGGCCAGCGGCGGGTGATCGGCCGCGGCGGCCTCGGCCAGCAGCAGCCCGGCCGCCTGCACGGCATCGGCCGCATTCACGTCGACCATCACGAACACGCCCACCGATGCGGACACCACCCACTGGCGCAGAAAGTCGAAACGGTCCTGCCCCGGGCAGCCGCAGACCTGCACGAACTCGCCATCGCCCAGGTCGATCTGGCCGAACTCGGCGCCCACGGTGGTGAACTCCTTGGCATGGAATTGGCGATCGAGGTTGGGAACGTCGGACTCGACCATGCCGTCCCCGCACAGGGCGCGGATGGCCGTGGTCTTGCCCACGCCCATGGGTCCCATGAAGGCGATGCGCGGCATCGGAGAGGTGCTGGAATAGGTGGTCATTGCAGAGGCACTCAAGGACGGCTTGCGCCACTGATCCAGTGGGACAGGCGGCGAACCAATCCTTTGCTCACGGGGGCCGGACCACGCGAAGTGGCGACTGCGGGCGATGGGGCCACGGCCTGCGCCGGCGCTATCACCTGCAGCACCTTGCGGCGCGCCAGCTCCTTGAGCAGCTCGGCCAGTTCGGCCGGTGCCAGGCCGCTGTGCGCATGCAGCTGCTGCGCCGTGACGGGCTGGCGCGCCAGCAGGGCCAGGGCGCTGATGCAGCCCGAGCTGTCGAAGGGCGGGCCGAGGAACACCCAGGCGCCCAGGCGGTAGCGGCTGCCCTGGGCCACGGCCATGGCCGCCGTGCCGGCAGCCGCAGGCGCCGTGGGCTGGATGGTGCTGTGGGCAAAGGAGCGTGCGGGGGCCGCAACCGGGGTCACCGGCGGAACCACGGGCGGCTGCGCCGCCACGGCCACCGCGACCGAAGCGGCGGGTTGGCGCGCCTTCCAGTCCATCAGGAAGACGGCTGCACGGTCCAGGATGTCGATCAAGTCGGCGACGGTGTAGTCCTGCGCCAGGCGCCCCACCCAGGCCTCGGGCAGCCGCGCGGCCGGTTGCTCGCGCCCGATCCAGATGACACAGGGGGGCAAGGGCTGCAGGCGCAGGAGGTTGGACGAAACATCCAGCACCACCACCTGTGCCTGGGCCACGGGGGACTCGCGCCAGGCAAAGAAGGACTTGCGGGCGGCCACGCCAAACAGCTCGGAAAACCGGGTGCGCAACGCAGGCGCCAGCAAACTGGTCGCCAGATCCCCCTTCAGATTGGTCTTCACTCTCGATACCCCTCGGTGCAAGAAGCAACTGGTCAGTTTAAGTGAGCCCTACATCCGGGGCCAGTACAAACCCGTATCAGTCGGGTTTTATGACAGTAGTTGACCTTTCTGTGGCCATTTGTGCACAAAGGGCGCCCAGAAGGGCCCAAGGTATGATCCCCCCGCATCCCTCCCTTGCTGAAACACGCCGTGCGCCCTGCGGCGCCCCTGCGCGTCCCCTGCCCCGCCTGCCTGCTGTTCCCTCCCCATGTCTTTCGGTCTCAACCTCGCCCAGCTCCAGGCTGTCCACTACACCGACGGGCCCTGCCTCGTGCTGGCGGGCGCCGGCTCGGGCAAGACACGGGTGATCACGCAGAAGATCGCGCACATGATCGAGCGCGGGCTGGAGCCCAAGCGCATTGCGGCCATCACCTTCACGAACAAGGCCGCGGCCGAGATGCGCGAGCGTGCCAAGGGCCTGATCGGCAAGCGCGCCAAGGACGTGCTGGTCTGCACCTTCCACGCCCTGGGGGTGCGCATGGTGCGCGAGGACGGTGCGGTGCTGGGCCTCAAGCCCCAGTTCAGCATCCTCGATGCGGACGACGTGACCGGCATCCTCAAGGACGCGGCCGGCGGCACGGTGGACATGGCCACGGCACGCCAGTGGCAATGGACCATCAGCGCCTGGAAGAACAAGGGCCTGACCTCCGAACAGGCGCTGGCCGAAGCAGCGGACGACAACGAACGCGCCATCGCCGTGCTGATGACGCGCTACGAGGAGCGCCTGGCGGCCTACCAGAGCGTGGACTTCGACGACCTGATCGGCATGCCGCTGCGCCTGTTGCGCGACTTTCCCGAGGTGCGCGCCAAGTGGCAGGCCCTGCTGGGCCATGTGCTGGTGGACGAGTACCAGGACACCAATGCCACGCAGTACGAGCTCCTGAAACTGCTGGTGGGCGAGCGCGCGCACTTCACGGCCGTGGGCGACGACGACCAGTCCATCTACGGCTGGCGCGGAGCCACGCTCGATAACCTGCGCAAGCTGCCGCTCGACTTCCCCGCGCTCAAGGTCATCAAGCTGGAGCAGAACTACCGCTCGACCAGCGCCATCCTGCGTGCGGCCAACAATGTGATCGGGCCCAACCCCAAACTCTTTCCCAAGACGCTGTTCAGCGAGCTGGGCGAGGGCGAGCCGGTGCGCGTGATCGACGCCGACAGCGAGGAGCACGAGGCCGAGCGCGCCGTGGCGCGCATCCTGAGCCTGCGCGCAGCGGCCAACCCGCCGCCGGACTGGAAGCAGTTCGCCATCCTGTACCGCGCCAACCACCAGGCCAAGCCCTTCGAGAAGGCGCTGCGCAAGGTGAACATTCCCTACAAGGTGTCGGGCGGCACAAGCTTCTTCGACCGCGCCGAGATCAAGGACCTGTGCGCCTGGTTCCGCCTGTGGATCAACAACGACGACGATCCGGCCTTTCTGCGCTGCATCACCAGCCCCAAGCGCGGCATCGGCCACACCACGCTGGGCGCCCTGGGCGCTTTTGCCACCCAGCACAAGCAGAGCATGTTCGCCGCGCTGTTCAACGCCATGCTGCCGGCCGCCGTGCCCAAGCGGGCGATGGACGGGCTGCACGAGTTCGGCCGCTACATCAACGACCTGGAGTACCGCGCCCGGCACACGCACGGGGCCGAGGCCTCGCGCGCCTTCCTGGGCGACTGGCTCAAGGAGATCGGCTACGAGCAGCACCTCTACGACGGCGAGGACAGCGAGACCGTGGCCGCTGCGCGCTGGTCCAATGTGCTGGAGTTCTGCGACTGGATGGCCCAGCGCGCGGGCGGGCAGATCGACGACAGCTCGGGCACGCCCATGGCGGCCGAGACCAAGAGCCTGCTGGAGGTGTCGCAGACCATCGCCTTGCTGTCCACCATCTCCGAACGCGAGCAGGAGCAGGACATGGTGGTGCTCTCGACCTTGCACGCGTCCAAGGGCCTGGAGTGGCCGCACGTGATCCTGGTCGGCGTGACCGAGGGCATGCTGCCCTTCAAGCTCGACGACGACGAGGGCCGCCAGAAGGTGGTGGCAGAGGACACGCAGCAGCGCCTGCAGGAAGAGCGGCGCCTGATGTACGTGGGCATCACACGCGCCCAGCGCACCCTGGCCGTGAGCTGGACCAAGCGGCGCAAGAAGGGCCGCGAGATGGTGCAGGCCCGGCCCAGCCGCTTCATCGCCGAGATGGGACTGGACCGCACCACGGCGCGCGAGGACCCGCGCGAGAAGCTCAAGGCCCTGCGCGCCGAATTCGCGGCCAAGGCCAAGGCGGCGAGCAGCACCACGCCGCCCGTGTGATGCACGCGCCGCCGCCACCCTGCGGGTGGAGGCGGGCGTGCAAGTCGGGATGGCGGCCGACACCCCCTGCCCGCCCGGCTCTGGAAGAATGGCGCCACAATGAAACTTTGCGACCCGGCCAGGCCTGGTCGTCCATGGCCCCTGCGGCAAGAAACCACCCGGCACATGCACCCAATCCACAGCACCTTATCCTTCCCGTCGCTTCGCGCAGCCCCTGCGGGCACACCGGGCATGGTCGCCCTGGCCCTGGCCATGCTGGTCCCGGCGGGCGCAGCCCTGGCCCAGGGAGCACCCGCACCGGCCATGGCCCCCGGCAGCACCAGCGCGGCGGACCAGAGCGCCTGGCGCCGCTGCGCTGCGCTGGCCGACGACAACCAGGCGCGCCTGGCCTGCTTCGACCAGTGGGCCGGCCAGCAGGCCTGGCAATCGCCCGCAGCCACGGCCGAAGCCGCCAAGGCCGTGCCATCGCCCGTGGACACCACGCTGCCGGCCACGCGCATCATCGAGGTGGCGCGCACCGAGGGCTGCCGCGACCCGCAGTACAGCGACCTGTCACGCTTCTGGGAGCTGGAGTCGGGCAGCGACTGCGGCACCTTCAGCTTCCGGGGCTACCGGCCGATCACGGTGTCGGTGGTGGCGGGCAGCAATGTGAACCGCCAGCCCACATCGGACGCGGATGGCAATTCGGCCACCGAATCCACGCCCTACCGGCGCACCGAGAACCGCATCCAGCTGTCGGTGCGCACCAAGATCGCCCAGGGCCTGCTCACGCAGGGCCACCCCACGCTCAAGGACTCGGTCTGGTTCGGCTACACGCAGCAGTCGTACTGGCAGCTGTTCACGCCCGAGATCTCGCGCCCCTTCCGCACCACGGACCACGAGCCCGAGGTGATGTATGTCTACCCCACCGATGCCAAGCTGCCGTTCGGCTGGCGCTGGCGCTACAGCGGCATCGGACTGGTGCACCAGTCCAACGGCCAGAGCAAGCCGCTGTCGCGCAGCTGGAACCGTGCCTACCTGATGACCGGCATGGAGCTGGGCAACAGCTTCAATGTGCGCGCGCGCCTGTGGAAGCGCATTCCCGAAAGCACGGGCAGCGACGACAACCCCGGCATCAGCGACTATGTGGGCCGCGCCGAGCTGGCCGCCTTCTGGAACTACGACAAGGACAACACCGTGGGCGCCACGATGCGCCATTCGCTGGCCAACAGCGACCGCGGTTCGCTGCGCCTGGAATGGCTGCAGACCCTGGGCACGGGCTTCCTGGGCAGCAAGAGCAACCTGCGCCTGCACACCCAGCTGTTCAGCGGCTATGGCGACAGCATGATCGACTACAACCGCAAGCGCACGGTGTTCAGCCTGGGGTTGAGCCTGGTGGATTTTTAGGCTCCCCCTGAGGCGCTTCGCGCCATCCCCCTGAGGGGGACGCCCCCAGTGCGGCGGGGCGGCCCTTGCACGGGGGCACTGGCCTTGGCCGTGCGCTTTCGACCCTCAGCCGGCGATCGCAGGCGCCGCTGAACGTGGTCCGTCCCGCCCTTCACAAACCGTTACCTAATTGCGGTCAAGTTTCATTTGCACATGCCGAGGGGCCGCGCACAATGGCACGCGCACCGACTGGCATGCCAGCGCGGATCACGCGCCGATAAGAGGCGTTTTCCGGCCCCATTCCCTGCGATTGCCCTGTGGTGCGCCCTCGACAATGCCCCCAGAGAGGAACCACCATGGACATGCAATACCAGCTCAAGGCCGGCAGCTACTACCTGTACGACATGCGCGAGGAGCCCAGCGCCGTGACCGGTGAGCGCAGGTTCAAGCTCAAGACCGATACCGTGGCGATTGCCTTCGATGCGCACACGGGCCAGGTGCACCAGCATGGCAGCCCCACCCGCATCCAGTCCTGGGCCAACAACACGCGCCGGCGCCTGCGTGCCGCCGGGGCGCAGGACATGGCCAACGACATCGTGGTGGTGTCCGGTCCGCTGCCCGTGGACGAACTCAACAAGTGCCTGTGGGTGAATGGCTATGTGCGGCGCATGTTCTCGCGCCTGGCCAGCCTGCCGCACGGCAAGCTGCAGCGCAGCAGCAGCACCGAACAGCCTTTCCGCAAGGCGGCCTGAGCCGCCAGTGAACCGGGGACACCCAGGGGCCGCTCACGCGGCCCTTGTCACATGGTGGCCCGCCAACGTGCCGGCCCTCACAGCGAGGCTTCGGCCGTACCGTCTTCTTCCGACTCAGGTTCCAGCTGCCGCGCCACGTCGACATGCTTGACGATGGTCACGGGCACCGGGCTCGCATGGGCCACCTCCTGCGACACGGAGCCCAGCAGGGCGCTGCTGATGGCCCCCTGACCGCGCGCACCGATGACGACCAGGTCGCAGCCGCTGCGCTCGATCATGTCCACCAGGGTGTGCGCCACATCGCCCACGCCGATGTCGGTTTCGTAGGCGACGCCGGCCGCATCGAGCAGGGCCCGGGCCGGGGCCATGAGGTGCTCACCGGCCTCCAGGCTGGCCGCGGCGATGAGGTCGGCATCGCGCGCAGTGACCATTTCGTAGAGCGTGGCGGGCTCCTGCACATTGGCCAGCACCACACTGGCCTTGAGGCCCTGGCGCACCAGGCCCAGGGCGTGGTGCACACCGTCCAGGGAGAGGTCCGAGCCGTCCACGGCGATCAGGATCTTGAACATGGGGTTCTCCTTCCGTTGGTACGAACCAGTGTACAGACTGCGGGTGGCGCGACACCCCATGGCCTCATGCAGCGCCTGTCAATACCCTTTTGGCACCGCCCGGGCAGGGTGCCGGCGGGCCCGGACCTGCGGTCTGGGACAATGCAGCCCATGCTGCAGTTTGACCTTCTCACCACCGACCCCACCAGCCACGCGCGCCGGGGCACGCTCACGCTCAACCATGGCGTGGTGCAAACCCCGATCTTCATGCCCGTGGGCACCTATGGCACCGTCAAGGGCGTGATGCCGCAGAGCCTGCACGACATGGGCGCGCAGATCATCCTCGGGAACACCTTCCACCTGTGGATGCGCCCGGGCCTGGACGTGATGGAAAGCTTTGGCGGGCTGCACGGCTTCGAGCAGTGGAACAAGCCCATCCTGACCGACTCGGGCGGCTTCCAGGTCTGGAGCCTGGGTGCCATGCGCAAGATCACCGAGGAGGGCGTGACCTTCGCGAGCCCCGTGAACGGCGACAAGCTGTTCATGTCGCCCGAGGTGAGCATGCAGATCCAGACCACGCTCAACAGCGACATCGTGATGCAGCTCGACGAGTGCACGCCCTACGAGACCAAGGGCCACCTGACGACCGAGCGCGAGGCGCGCCAGTCCATGGAGATGAGCCTGCGCTGGGCCAAGCGCAGCCAGGACGAGTTCCACCGCCTGAACAACCCCAATGCGCTCTTCGGCATCGTGCAGGGCGGCATGTACGAAAACCTGCGCGCCGAATCGCTGGAGCGCCTGGTGGAGATGGACTTCCCGGGCTATGCCGTGGGCGGCGTCTCGGTGGGCGAGCCCAAGGACGAGATGCTGCGCATCATGGCGCACACCCCGCACCTGCTGCCTGCGAACAAGCCGCGCTACCTGATGGGTGTGGGCACGCCCGAGGACCTGGTCGAGGGCGTGGCCCAGGGCGTGGACATGTTCGACTGCGTGATGCCCACGCGCAATGCGCGCAACGGCACCATGTTCACGCGCTACGGTGACCTGAAGATCCGCAACGCGCGCCACAAGAGCGACCACCAGCCCCTGGACACCAGCTGCACCTGCCACGCCTGCGCGGGCAAGAGCGGTGTCTCGTGGGAGGCCGGCGGGCGCGAGGGCTTCAGCCGCGCCTACCAGCACCACCTGGACCGCTGCGGCGAAATGCTGGGCCCCATGCTCACCAGCATCCACAACCTGCACTACTACCTGAACCTGATGCGCGAAGTGCGCGAGGCGCTGGACGCGGGCACCTTCGCCCAGTTCCGCGCGCAATTCAAGGCGGACCGGGCGCGCGGCGTCTGATCCCTCACCCGCCGGCCCTCCGACCACCGTGCCGCCCGCCCTGCGCAAGCTGTTGCTGTGGCCGCTGCGGCCGATCGGCCACCTGGCCGGCTGGCTGCTGGCGCTGCTCATCGTCTTCGAGGAGTGGGGCTGGGAGCCGCTGCAGAAGATCCTGGCGCGCATCGGCCGCTGGCCCGGGCTGCGCTGGATCGAAGGCACCGTGCGCGGGCTGCCGCCCTGGGCGGCCCTGCTGCTGTTCACCCTGCCCTCGCTGATGCTGCTGCCCGTCAAGCTGCTGGCCCTGTGGACCATCGGCCAGGGGCATGTGGTGCTGGGCATGCTCATCATCGTGGTGGCCAAGCTGGTGGGCACGGCGGTGCTGGCGCGGCTGTTCACGCTGACCCAGCCGGCCCTGCTGCAATTGCGCTGGTTTGCCTGGGTGTACGCCCGCTGGATGCACACCAAGGCACTGTTGCTCGAACGCGTGCGGGCCTCCTGGCCCTGGCGCGCGGGACGGGTGCTCAAGCGGCAGTGGCGCATGCGCTGGCAGGCCTGGCGCCGCCGTATGCCGTGAGGCCAGCACCCAAAACTCCCGCCAATTGTGAACAAACCCTGACCCATTCCACACCCGAGGGGGCCTGACCGGTACCAGCCGGCATTCGCGGCTACAGTGGTCCCCTGCCCCGGATTACCACGCATGAAGTCCCTGTTGCGCCCCCCCTCTCCCGGCACCGCGGCCGGCCCCGTGAAGGGCTGGGGCCTGTGCCTGGGCATCGGTGCACTGGTGTTCGCCGCGTCCCTGCTGGGCATCGTGACCCGGCCCGTGGGCTTCATGGCCGCATTCTGGCCGGCCAACGCCCTGCTGCTGGGCCTGCTGGTGCGCTACCCGCGGCTGGCGGCATCGGGCACCTGGGCCGCCGCCGCCGTGGGCTACGTGGCTGCCGACCTGGCTGCCGGCACGCCCCCGCTGGCCACGCTGTGGCTGGCCGCGGCCAACCTGTGCGGCGTGGCCATGGGATGGTGGCTGTTCGGCCAGGTGCCGGTGGCCACGCGCTTCCTCAAGCGGCAGATGTCGGTGGTGCTGATGTTCGGCATCTGCGTGGCCAGCAGTGCAGCGGCTGCCCTGGTCGGTTCGGGCACGGGCCCGCTGCTGTTCAACACGGCCTGGCCCACGGCCCTGGGCATGTGGTTCTGCACGGAGCTGATCAACAGCGTGCTGATTCTCCCGGTCCTGCTGAGCCTGCCGACCCCGCAGGAGGCGCGGCGCACGCTCAAGAAGCGCCGCTGGTCCCGGCGCCGCTGGAAATACGGAGCCCCGCTGCTCGCCCTCGCGGCGAGCGAGGCGGCAGCCATCGCCATTGGCGGCCCCGGAGCGCTGGCCTTCCCCGTCCCCGCCCTGCTGTGGTGTGCGCTCACTTATGGCGTGTTTGCCACCAGCGTGCTGTCCATGCTGACCTGCTTCGGCCTGGCGATGGCGGCTGGCGCGGGCGTGCTGGACCTCGCTTTCGCGCCCACCCATGCCTGGTCGGTGTTCTCGCTGCGCGTGGGGATCTCCCTCCTGGGCCTGGGCCCGCTGTCGGTGGCCACGGCCAAGGCCGCCAGCGTCGAGGCCATGCGCCGCCTGCACCGCGCGGCCAGCCACGACTTCCTGACCGATGCGCTGGCGCGCCGCGCCTTCATGGCCCAGGGCAGCAAGCTGCTGGCCCGGCTGGCGCGCGAGCGCAGCAGCGTGGCCGTGCTGATGCTGGACCTGGACCATTTCAAGCGCGTGAACGACACCTATGGCCACGCCCAGGGCGACAAGGTGCTGCATGGATTTGCCGCCACCGTGAGCGATGCGCTGCGGCCGGGCGACCTGTTCGGCCGGCTGGGCGGCGAGGAGTTTGCCGTGGTGCTGCCACGCATACGCCAGGCCGATGCCATGGCCGTGGCGCGCCGCCTGTGCAAACAGGTGCGCAACCACCCGTTCGCCTTGCCAGGCCATGCAACGCCGCTGCACGCCACCGTGAGCATCGGCCTGGTGGTGCGCACGGGCGTGTCCGCACAGGACTCGCTGGGGGCGCTGATGTCCGATGCCGACGCCGCACTCTACGAGGCCAAGGCGGCCGGGCGCGACCGCACCCATCTGTACGAAGAGCCCCGGGCCACGCCGGGCCCCTGAGATCAGGGAACGCTGCCGGGCGCCACCTCGGCACCAGGGGGCACCGGCGGCGTGGGCGGGATGGCCGGCAGCACCTGGGGTGCCGGTGCGCCGGCTGCGGCGGCGCCGCAGGCATGGCAGAAGCGCGCGAACGCGCTCTTGCGCGTGGTGCACACGCCGCAGTGGTCGAACAGGCCGATGCCGCAGTGCGGGCAGAAGTCGATGTGCTCGTTCTTCAGGTCCACCGGGCGCTCGCAGCCAGGGCACACGCTCTTGGCCAGGCGCGCCAGGGCCACGTCGTAGCTCAGTTCCTTGCGGCGCTCCTGGTCGGGCAGGGCTTCGGCCAGCTTCTGGCGCTCCAGGTAGCGGTTGAGCGCCAGGATGGCATAGCGGCCGATCAGCACCGTGATGCCGATGCCCACCACATAGCGCACATAGCCCCCGTAGCTGGGCAGGTAGGGCACCAGCTCCACGAAGAAAGCGAACAGCGCGAAGAAGATGAAGCCCCAGACAAAGGGCCAGTAGGTGCCCTTGCGCTTCTTGACGAACAGCCAGCCGGCAATGGCCAGGAGCGGCAGGGTCAGCGCCAGGCGGTACAGGAAGACGCGCAGCTCCAGCTTGCGTTGCTCGACCGACATGCGGTCATAGCCCTCGCGCTCCATCTCGCTCTGGCGCTGCTGGGCGGCGCTGGCGGCCTGGCGCGCATCGAGCGCGGCCTGCTGCTGCGCCTCGACCGCCTGCTGGGTCTTGCGCTCGGCGAGCTTGAGCACATCAAGCTTCTGGGTGCGGGCGATGACCTCGGGGTCCTGGTCGGCACGCTGCGTGGCGCTGCGCGTGGCCAGCCAGTTGTTGAAGGTTTCGCGCTCGGCCGCGCTCTCGCTGCGCGCCTTGCTGCGCTGCAGCTGGGCCTGCTGCAACGCGGTCTCGGCATCCTCTTCGGCCTTGCGTGAGCTGCGCACCTCCTCGCGCACGCGGTCATAGGCTGCCTTGTCGACGAAGTCCTCGACCACCAGCTGCTTTTCCACCTGGGGCAGGTCGCCAACAATGGTGCCGCCCAGGCCGATCAGAAAGCCCGCGAACACGAAGGCCACCAGCCACAGGCCGCGGCGGAACCATTTTTCGGACAGGCGCAGCGATTTGCTCATGGGCACATCTCCGTCGTGTGGGCAGCCGTCAAGGCATCAGGTGGGCAGGCGCATTGTCACTTGAGCACGAGCGTGGCTGGCGCAGCGCCCAACTGGGCGCGCTGCAGCCACACGAGCATCGAATCGACGGTGACGGTCTCGATGCGGTCCGAGAAGCGCTTGTCGTTGGGGTGGTCGTCGAAGGCGATGTTGGCCGAGCCCACGCGCCCGCCCATGCGGGTCAGCGGCCCGATCTTGAGCGTGGTGGGCTCATAGCCCTTGAACTTGAGCCAGGCCTGGGCCTGCTCGCGCGAGTTCACGGTGGCCGGCTCCATGGCGGCGGCCAGGGTTTCCAGCGCCCATTGGTTGGACTGCTGGTACTTGGTGCCCCAGACGTAGCTCACCATGCTGTAGGCGGGCTGGTTCAGGGCCTTGGTGCGGCCCTTGTCCTGCAGCAGCACCAGCAGGCGCTGCTGCACCTCGGGCGTGGGCACAGCCCACACGGCCTCGTAGCGCCACAGGTCGTCGAGGAAGAACTCGCCCAGGCCCTGGCGGTAGACATGGCCCACGGCGGTGCCGCATTCATTGAGCTTGTGCGCCACGCGCCAGGGGCCTTCGGGCGTCTTGTAGGCCCAGCCCAGGTGCGAGTAGCGCAGCCCGTACTTGCTGAGGTCCTGGCCCGCGCGGCCCAGCATCACGACCTGGGCACCGGTCGCGTCCAGGGCCTGGGAGGTGCGCTCGGCCAGCTGCATGCCGCGCTCAATGCTCTTGGCAGGGGGCGGCTTGGCCGCCTCGCAGGAGCGGCCGGCATGGGCCTCTGTGGCCGTGAACAGGGCAGCGCCGGTCAGCAGCGCCGCGCCCAGGGCCCAGCGCAGACCGGCCGGGTGCAAAGCAGTGGTGGTGTGCATGGCTGCGACCGTCCTCACAGGCGCTCGTTGTACAGCAGGGCCCGGCCGATGGCATTGGGCACGAAGGCCAGGGCCTCGCCGGCCACCGACAGCACCACGCCCGAACCGATCACGGTGCAGACCACCACGGTGCCCACGGCGTGGGCCGAGGCACCGATGCCGCGGCCCAGCACCTCGACACTGACGCGGGCGCCGTCCGAGGCCCGCTCCAGCACATACACGGTACCGACGGCCGACACCTCCACGGCGCGCACCGAGAGCACGGCGCCACCGACCGACAGGGCCGCGGGCAGGGCCACCACGGCACCGGCGGCGGTCGAGGCGACCGAGGCCGTACCGACCACGGAGGCCACGGGCAGCAGGGACAGCGCGGCCGAGGCCTCGCTCTGGGCGCGGGCCGGCACACTGGCCAGGGCCGCGAGGAAAGTGGCGGCCAGCAGCGTGCGGGCCAGGGTGCGTTGCAGGGTTCTCATGGTCATTCACTCCTCAGAGGTGGGCGCCCCCGGCACTCGGTGAGCCGGGGAATGGCATTCCAGACACGGGGCAGGATCAGCTATTGCTGTTCTGGGAAGCCGACTGGGCGGCTTCGCGGCGGCCCTGCAGGCGGGCTTCGAGCAGGTCGGCCTCGTGGCGGTCACGCAGCATCTTGGCCAGCGTGAAGGCGGTGGTGATCAGGTACAGCCAGCTCACCCCCAGAAAGGCCTTGTAGGTCACGTTGATCTCCATGCCGAACAGGCCCCAGCCCGTCAGGCCCATGGCGACGGCGAAGCCGCCCCACACCACCAGCTTCCACATGGGCGTGTCGCCAGCACCGCGGCGTGCCGCACTTTCGTTGTCCCGCACAAACTTGGCCAGCACGAAGGCGGCCGAGAGGCAGAACACATAGCCCATCACCATGAACGCGCGCTCCAGCTGTTCCCCGGGCAGCCAGGCCAGGCCGACTGCGCACAGGAACACGGCGATGCCGAACGAAATCCAGACCTGGAGCTGCCAGGCCTTGGTATCGCGCTGAACGAGAACGGGAGATGCTGACATAAGGGTGGTGTGGCCCTGGGGCCGTTGTTGAACACGGAACGGATGGTCGCAAAGCACCAGCCGGCTGTCCGCATTGAACCACCACAGTGGCGCTGCACCAGCTCCTCGGTATCGTTTTACGGTACTTGGTCACACTTTGACACCCTTATCCGAGCCAAAAGTTGCTTGCAAGCCACCAACGGCAAGCGCCTGTGCGACAGGCGCAGGCATCCTGGTCTTCGACAATCCCGGCCACCACGGGCCTGCCTGCCCTACCGAATCTCCTGGAGAACCGCCATGACCAAACCCTATGACATCGTCGTCCACGGCGCCACCGGCTTCACCGGCCGCCTGGTGGTGGAATACCTGCTGCAGCGCTACCCCGCCGGCAGCGGCCTGCGCTGGGCCATGGGCGGGCGCAGCGCCGAGAAGCTCGCCTCCGTGCGCGACGAGTTGGGCGCCCCGGCCGACACGCCCCTGGTGGTGACCGACAGCGCCAGCGCAGAAAGCCTGCAGGCGCTGATGGCGCAGACACGCCTGGTGCTGACCACCGTGGGGCCCTACCAGCTCTACGGCAACGAGCTGGTCGCCGCCTGTGCCGCCGCGGGCGTGGACTATGTGGACCTGTGCGGCGAACCAGCCTGGATGCGCCACATGATCGATGCCCACGAGGCCACGGCCAAGGCCAGCGGCGCGCGCATCGTGTTCTCGTGCGGCTTCGACTCCATTCCCTTCGACCTGGGCGTGTTCATGCTGCAGCGCGAGATGAAGGCGCGCTTCGGCCACCCCGCCAGCCGCGTGCGCGGCCGGGTGCGCAAGCTCAAGGGCACGTTCTCGGGCGGCACGGCCGCAAGCCTGCAGGCCACCATGGCCGCCTCGGCCGCCGACCCCAAGGTGCTGGAGCTGCTCAAGAACCCGTTCTCGCTCACGCCCGGCTTCGAAGGCCCGCGCCAGCCCACGGGCCACAAGCCCATGGAGGACGAAGCCCTGGGCGTGTGGGTCGCGCCCTTCGTGATGGCGGCCATCAACACGCGCAACGTGCACCGCTCCAATTTCTTGCTGCAGCACGCCTATGGCACGGATTTCGTCTACGACGAGATGCTGGTCACCGGCCCGGGCGCCAAGGGCGAGGCCATCGCCAATGCGGTGGCGGGCGACAAGTCCATGGGCTCCAAGGAAGGCCCCAAGCCCGGCGAAGGCCCGTCGCGCGAGGAGCGCGAGGCGGGTTCCTACGACGTGCTGTTCCTTGGAGAGGACGGCCAGGGCAACACCCTGCGCGTGGGCGTGAAGGGCGACCGCGACCCAGGCTATGGATCGACCAGCAAGATGATCGCCGAAGCCGCCGTCTGCCTGCTGCAGGAGGCTGCGGCCACGCCGGGCGGCATCTGGACCACGGCGCCCGCCATGGGCGAGCCGCTGATCGCGCGCCTGCAGGCAAATGCCGGGCTGAGCTTCGCAGTCGAGGCGAACTAAGGGCCTTGGAGGTCAGAGGGCCAGCGGCAGCTCCGTGGTCGACAGCACGTTGCGCAGCACCATGAAGGAGCGCACCTGCCGCACGCCCGGCAGGTAGATCAATTGCTCTGCGTGCAGGCGGTTGAAGCTGTCGCTGTCGCGCGTGCGCACCAGCATGAAGTAGTCGAACTCGCCCGTCACCACGTGGCACTCCATGCAGCCCGAGATCTTCACGGCGGCCTTCTCGAAGGCCGCGAAGGACTCGGGCGTGGAGCGGTCGAGCACCACGCCGATCATCACCAGCATGCCGGCCCCCACGGCCTTGGGGTTGAGCAGCGCCACCACCCCGTCGATGAGCCCCAGGCGCTTGAGCCGCTCCACACGGCGCAGGCAGGCGGGCGGGCTCAGGTGCACCTTCTCGGCCAGGGCCACATTGGACAGCGAGGCATCGCGCTGCAGCAGGCGCAGGATGGCCTTGTCGGTGCGGTCCAGGTCATCGGTGACCGCGGCGCCCTCAGGCGCACTCTTGCTGCGAACTTTTGTTGCGCACATGGTTTTATTTTTGGAATCAATGGTTTGTTATTGGAATTTTTACATACCAAATCTCCGAAATTCAATCCATATTCACAACCACGTTAGCCACGGCTTTTCCTACGATGGAGGCATTGCAGGCAAGGCGCCACCGAAGCGCTCCTGCAACGGATCCCCCCTCTTCCATCGCCTACGAGAGCCGCCATGAACCTGCAGAAATTCGCCCGCCACCCGCTGACCTTCGGCCCCTCGCCGATCACGCCGCTCAACCGCCTGTCGGCCCACCTGGGCGGCAAGGTGCACCTGTACGCCAAGCGCGAGGACTGCAACAGCGGCCTGGCCTTTGGCGGCAACAAGACGCGCAAGCTCGAGTACCTGATCCCCGAGGCCATCGCGGGTGGCTACGACACGCTGGTGTCCATCGGCGGCATCCAGTCCAACCAGACACGCCAGGTGGCCGCCGTGGCCGCGCACCTGGGCATGAAGTGCGTGCTGGTGCAGGAGAACTGGGTCAACTACTCCGACGCGGTGTACGACCGCGTGGGCAACATCGAGATGTCGCGCATCATGGGTGCCGACGTGCGCCTGGATGCTGCGGGCTTCGACATCGGCATCCGCCCCAGCTGGGAGCAGGCCATGGACGACGTGAAGAAGGCCGGCGGCAAGCCCTTCCCCATCCCCGCGGGCTGCTCCGAGCACCCCTATGGCGGCCTGGGCTTCGTGGGCTTTGCCGAAGAGGTGCGCCAGCAGGAGAAGGAGCTCGGCTTCCAGTTCGACTACATCGTCGTGTGCTCGGTCACGGGCAGCACGCAGGCCGGCATGGTGGTGGGCTTCGCGGCCGACGGCCGCGCGCGCAAGGTGATCGGCATCGACGCATCGGCCAAGCCCGAGAAGACCCATGCCCAGATCCTGCGCATCGCGCAGAACACCGCCCAACTGGTGGAACTGGGCCAGGACATCACGGCCGAGGACGTGGTGCTGGACACGCGCTACGGCGGCCCCGAGTACGGCCTGCCCAATGAGGGCACGCTCGAAGCCATCCGCCTGTGCGCGCGCCAGGAAGGCATGCTCACCGACCCGGTGTACGAAGGCAAGTCCATGCACGGCATGATTGACATGGTGCGCAAGGGCGAATTCCCCGAAGGTTCCCGTGTCCTGTACGCGCACCTGGGAGGGGTGCCGGCGTTGAACGCCTACAGCTTTCTTTTTCGCAACGGCTGAACGCAGCGAGACCGAGGCACAGCGCCTGGCGCGACTGGCAGGCCTCTCCGTGATCTGATCGTCTCAGTTATTCATGGCGCTGCGCGCCACCCGCATCGCATGAAACTGGCGCAGCCCAAGCCAGTGCCCCCGTGCAAGGGCCGCCCCGCCGCACTGGGGGCGTCCCCCTCCCGAGTCGCGCAGCGAGTCGAGAGAGGGGCTGAGGGCCGCGGCTCCAAGCCTGCCCGCGCAGGCTTGGACGTGCCCGAAGAGCCAGCGCCTCTGGCGGTGGCACCGAGGCGCGAAGCGACTCAGGCGCGAAGCGACTCAGCAACTGTGTTCAAAGTCAAGCGCTTTTCATACCGCGCCTGGCTGTGGACAACGTTGCTCCCACGCTGTGTTCGACTTGATCACTGCATTCAAGATCGCCAGCATCTTGC
>JAESFW010000248.1_pt1 | contig 56554 bp, 63 predicted proteins | sample 9269481 | NCBI WGS metagenome assembly JAESFW01 (sample SAMN14515350, study PRJNA621654) | algae metagenome | isolation source: Lyngbya sp. HA4199-MV5 and co-occurring heterotrophs from soil with... | place: USA: Ahupuaa O Kahana State Park, Hawaii | collected 2009-07-21 | reverse complement strand
GCAAGCAGCAGCCGTCTTTGACCCCGCTCCCACCCCTTCTGGCTGCGCCGAGAAGCGCAGGAGCTGGGGTGGGCGTGTGTGCCGAAGGACACACACGCTTCGTCTTCTAGCTCGTCGATGCTGTCTGAGCGGAGTTCACCCGCAGGGGGAACGCAGCGAGTTCATCGACGCCCACCCCAGATCCGAGCATCGCAGGTTGCCCCCGTTCGCCCGACAGGGCGAACGGGGGACGCAGACTGGGGGCCGCCTTCTCTTTGGTGACTTTCTCTTGGCGGCCCAAGAGAAAGTTACTGCGCCGCCGGGCGCACATCCCGGCTCCCGCCCTGAAAACAAGCACAGCAGCAACCGTCGACAAAAAAACCAATCACCCCCTCAAACGCTCCGCCTTCGCCGTAGCCACCAACCAAGCCTTCAAAGCAGCCGCCGCAGGCCTGAGCCCCCCACCCCGCCGGTGCACCAGGTAATACCCCTTCCCCACCGGCAACCGCATGGCAGGAAACGGCTCCACCAACCACCCCTCCCGCAACTCCACCTCGGTCAGGATGGCGCTGCTCAGCACCGCCCCCTGCCCATGCCGCGCCGTCTCCAGCGCCATCATGCTCTGGTCGAAATGCTGGCCCGCAATCGCATCCACCTGCGCCCCCGACAACTGGCTGAAGCGCTGCAGCCAGGGCTTCCAGTACGGCAGCAAGGTCGTGTGCAGCAGCGTGGCGCGGGCCAGGTCGTCGGGGGTCTTGATGCGCAGGCGGCGCAAATAGTCCGGGGCGCAGTACAGGCGCGCCTCGTCGGGGTACAGCAACGTGCTGCGCAGCGCCGCGTCCTTGCCGTCGAAGTACCTGATCGCCAGGTCCACCGGCTCGCGCTCGAAGTCGCTGAGCGCGGTCGTCGCGCCCAGGTGCAGCGACACATCGGGCCGGTGCTGCAAGAAGGCCGCCATGCGCGGCGCAAACCACTTGGCCGCCAGCGTGGGCGGCATCGACAGCCACACCGCATTGCGCTGCTGCTGCGCCTGCGCCTGCTGCCACTGCTGCTGCTGCTCGCGCAGCTCCGCGCTGGCCTGCTCGATGCGTGCCAGCGCCGGGCCCACGCTGCCCCAGTAGGCCAGAGCCTGCGCAGTCGGCTGCACCTGGCGCACCGAGCGCACGAACAGCGGCGTGCCCAGCCACTCCTCCAGGTTCCTGATCTGCTGGCCCACGGCGCCAGGGGTCACATGCAGCTCCTGCGCGGCCAGGCTGAAGCTGGCGTGCTTCATCGCCGCATTGAATGCAAGCAATGCCTTGATGGGGACAGCAGGAGTGGTGCTCATCAGAGGAGGAGGATGAAGATGGATGGCGATGGTGATAGTGCAGATTTTCTGCACCATGGCGCAAATTTAATCGATTGTCGGCCAAGGACCGTACCACCACAATCCTCCATGTAGATAGGCACCCCTGCGCCCTGCGCGCCCAGGGCCGCCCCACAACAACAGTCCAGAGATTTTCATCCATGCCGGAACCCAGCAACAGCGCCAGCCGCAGCAATGACAGCAGCGGCAGCGACAACAACAGCAGCAGCGCCACCCCCACCAACCCCTGGCTCATCGTCGCCGTGGCCGCAGCCATCCTCATGGTCACCATGGGCTCGCGCCAGTCGCTGGGGCTGTTCCTCTCGCCCATCAACACCCACACCGGCCTGGGCGTGGCCAGCATCAGTTTTGCCATGGCGATTGCGCAGCTCGTGTGGGGCGCAGTGCAGCCCGTCTTCGGCGCGGTGGCCGACCGCTGGGGCCCGGGCCGCGTCATCGTGCTCGGGGCCGTGCTGCTGGCCGCGGGCTCGGCGCTCACCACCCAGGTCACCAGCCAGTTCGGGCTGATCTTCGCCATCGGCCTGCTCAGCGCGGCGGGCGCCGGGGCGGGCAGTTTCTCCATCCTCATCGGCGCCACGGCGCAGCGCATCCCGGCCGAACGCCGCTCGTTCGCGGGCGGCGTCATCAACGCGGGCGGCAGCGCCGGGCAGTTCGTCTTTGCGCCGCTCAACCAGGCCATCATGTCGGCCTTCGGCTGGATGAGCGCCATGTGGACCATGGCCGTGCTCGCTCTCACCACCGCACCCATGGCCTGGTGGCTGCGCGGCAGCGACCGCAGCAAGCCCGCCCAGGGCAACGCTGGCAGCGACACCGGCATGACCCTGCGCCAGCAACTGCGCGTGGCCCTGCGCGACCGCAGCTACTGGTGCCTGCACGCGGGCTTTTTCACCTGCGGCTTCCACATCGCCTTCCTCGTCACCCACATGCCCGGCGAGGTCGCGCTGTGCGGCCTGAGCCCCAACGTCGCCGCCACCTCGCTGGCCATCATCGGCCTGGCCAATGTGGCCGGCAGCCTGGCCGCCGGCGCCCTGGGCTCGCGCGTGCGCATGAAGATGATCCTGTTCTGGATGTACGCCTCACGCGCCGTGGCCGTGCTGCTGTACCTGGCCGCGCCCAAGGACGCATGGACCTTCTACGCCTTCGCCGCCGTGCTCGGCGCCACCTGGCTGGCCACCGTGCCACCCACCGCGGGGCTTACTGCCAAGCTCTTCGGCACCCGCTACCTGGCCACCCTGTTCGGCCTGACCCTGCTGAGCCACCAGATCGGTGGTTTCTTCGGCGCGTGGCTCGGGGGGCTCACGGTGGTCAACACCGGGGCGTACACGTGGATGTGGTGGGCGGATGCGGTGCTGGCGTTGGCTGCAGCCCTGGTGAACCTGCCGATCAAGGAGGCTCGGGTGGTGCGGCAGCAACCGGCGGCGGCTTGAACGGCCGCCCCCCCCGCAACGGCTCGCTGGCAGTGCTGGCCGCCTTGGATGATGGATGCTGCGTGCCTTGACTGAGTGCGGTAATCGGGAAGGCGCCTTGTCTGGCTGTTTTGATGGCGTGCCTGTGCTGAGTGCGGAGGCCGGGATGTGCGCCCGGCGGCGCAGTAACTTTCTCTTGAGCCGCCAAGAGAAAGTCACCAAAGAGAAGGCGGCCCCGCTGCCCGTGTCCCCCTCGCCGGGGGCGAGGGGGCAGCCTGCGATGCTCGGTCCTGGGGTGACGCCGAAGAACTCCCTGCGCTGCCTCTCTGAGGCAGCTCCGGTCAAACAGCTTCGGCGAGCCAGATGACGATGCGCGTGTCCTTCGGCACGCGCTCACCCCAGGCCCTGCGCTTCTCGGCACGGTCAGAAGGGGGTGAGAGCGGGCTCCACACGGGCCATTGCTTCGCTCGGCCCTGTGGCCCTTCGCTGCGCTCGGCTCGCCTGAGCGATCGCCTCGCGCGTCGGCAGCGCGCAGCGCGTAACCGACCCCAGGCGTAGCTGCGATAGCAGCAGCCGTCTCTAACCCCGCTCCCCACCCCTGCTGGCTGCGCCGAGGAGCGCAGGAACTGGGGTGGGCGTTTGTGCCGAAGGACACACACGCTTCGTTGTCTAGCTCATCGCAGATGTCTGAGCGAAGTTCGAAGAACGCAGCGAGTTCTGCGATGCCACCCCAGTTCCGAGCACCGCAGGCTGCCCCCGTTCGCCCGACAGGGCGAACGGGGGACGCAGACTGGGGGCCGCCTTCTCTTTGGTGACTTTCTCTTGACGGCCCAAGAGAAAGTTACTGCGCCGCCGGGCGCACATCCCGGCTCCCGCACTCACCCCAGGCAAACAGCCACCACTAACGCCACCCATTCCAACAAGAAGACCATCGCAGCCTGGCCGCTGAGCCTGAAACCCAGCCCCCACGCCCTGCGGATCTACTTTCAATAGATCGGTGCCAGATTGGGAAACACCCGTATCTGCTTGCAGACAAGGAGGAACCGCGCCTTTGCGTCGATCAAAGTGATCTCGCCCGAATCGACTTGTCGCCACTCAAGATCCACATCGCCCCAGGCCGCTGTCGCCTCCAATCGGGTACAACCATTGCAAACGATATGGAGATTCTCCGACGTTCCCCGCCATGTGATGCGGATCGTCAGTTCGCTGAGCGATGCGGAATACTCCCACAAAGCAGCCATCCCACCACGGGCGCGCCCAACGGCTGCTTCAAGCTCAACTCTTCTCACGCTGGACATCATTCCCGAGCCTCCTGGTGTCGCGTCGCTGGAACATCAAAGACCAGAAGGCCAGTCGTGCTGTCGACCGGCACCCTGATGCCGTAGTACGACTTTCCCTTGGTGTTCTTGATATCGAAAACGACGTTCCAGTATCTCTTTTCCGGCAGACAGTCGGGCCCCTCGCTGCTGTCAAGCGCGCGTCGCCCTCTCATCATTTCTTCACCGGTCTTCAGATTCACCGTGAATCCAGCAAGGTACTCTCCATCCGCCAACCGCAGGCTTTCCAGCGCCTTGTTCAGCGCCGCTTGCGGCGTCACCACTGGAGGGTTTGACTGGCAAAGCCCATACAGGGCAACAGCACCAGCCAGCATTTGAGCAGCCACGATACGCAGTGCTTCGTGCACGAGAGATTCATATGTTCCGGTTCCGCAAAAGGCGTTGCCCGTAGTATGAGCACAGTCTCCTGCGGAGCCTGAAACGCCGCCCCCACCGATACACTGCCCCCCATGACCCCCACCCCTGCAGCAGCAGACAATCCCCCACCGCACCCCGCCACCCGCGACGACTTCCTCCCCTTCATCCCCACCCACAACCTGCAAACCCTGGCCATCCTGATCAGCCTGCCCGCCGGCCTGCAGACCTGCCTGCTGGCCGAACTGCGGCGCGGCAACCCGTTGGTGCAGGTGGAGCGGGCCGACTGGCCCCACCCGGGCAGCCTCTTCATCTCGCTCGGTGAACTGTTCGACCCCGCCACGCGCGCCATGGCGCCCGGCCTGGGCGTGGCATGGCGCCAGGTCAACGACCCGCACTACTGGCGCGAAGACCTGTCCCAGACCCGCGATGGGATCGAGCACCTGGTCGTGTGCTGAGCGATCTGTTGGACCAGGCAGGGCGCTCATTCATTACTCCCAGCGCAGGGCCAACTCACGCAGCGGGCTCCCCCCGTCGATGAACAACCGCCCGCCAGGCACCAGCGCCCGGGCAATGCATTCCAGGGCCCGCCGCCCCGCTTCGGGGTGCCGCCCATCCAGCGCCCCGACGCGCACGGCAAACGCCAGATCGTAGCGCGGCTCCCCAGGTTCAAGCACCAGCGCCTCGGCCGCCACCTGCCGGTACACCAGCCGGCCTGTGGCCAGCTCGGCGCCCGACCCCGCCACGGCCAGCGCAATGGCCTTGGCCGAGCGGTCGATGGCCAGCACATGGCCGGTGCCACCCAGGCGCTGCAGCACCGCGCGCGCCGCCACGCCCGGGCCGCAGCCCACCTCCAGCACCCGCATTCCGGCATGCAGTGGCAAGGCCGCAACAATACCGGCAAGGCGGGGCGACAGATGCAGCAAGGCCATGCAGACATTGTGCTGCCCCGTGCGCGATGATGGGAGTCTTGCGCCGCGGGCGCGTTACATTCGAGCACACGGAGAGAAGACAAGCTCCCCCACCCGATTGCACAAAACCAAGGAGTGATGAACATGACCGCCGCCCAGCCCGCGCCCCAGACAAGCACCACCGCCGCCCCCAGCCACCAACAGGCCGCCAGCGCCTGCCTTGCTGCCTGGCTGGCGGCCGTGGTGGCCGAGATCCAATACGAGAGCAACCGCCCCAACCCCGACACCGCCAAGATGGAGCGCCTGGTGGCCGAGCGCAGCAAGCTGTTCCAGGAGCGCACCGCGCTCGAGGCCAACGAAAAAGGCGCCCTGGCCCGCGTGGTGGCCGACTACGCTGCCGCCCTGCAGGCCCGCCGCTTCAAGGTCTGACCTCTGCGGGAGCTGCCTCTGCCGGCTCCCCGCATCCCCCCCGCATCCCCCCCTCCCCATTGCACAACGCTGCGCTCTGGCGCGCCGGCAAGGCACGCGTGGAGACGCCGCGCTCTGCATGGCACAGCGCAACTGAGTGATAATGACTTATCAATAGCAATAAGCAACTTCACTCGCAGGAAATCTGGATGGAGCGCGGCATCAACGGGCACGACACGGCGATGCCCGCCATGGAGGGTGTGACTGTGCCCGCGCAGGTACACGGGGAACCGCGCCCGTGATGGCACAGGGTCTTGAACGGGTCCTGCGCGCAATGCAGCGCTGGGCAGCCCGCCCCTGGTTCCTGGCCTGGCTGCTGGCCAGTGCGGTCTGCGCCCAGGCGCTGGGCTCGCTGCACGGCGTGGCACATGCCCTGCATGCGCAGGAGCCGCAGGTCCAGGCCATACATGCGCAGGCCGCCCCAGGCGAGGCATCGGCCGCGGCCCACGCCGATTCCGCCGACTGGAGCCCAGGCCCGCCGCAGGGCCTGATCGCATCGCTGTTCGCCCTGCACGACGATGCGCCCGACTGCCGCCTCTTCGACGGACTGGGCCAACACGCCCCGGTAGCGGCAGTGCACGCCATTGCGCCGCAGCCCATGCCCGACAGCCTGGTGCGACGCCTGCAGCACGGCGCCTTCGTGGCGCGCTGGGCGGCGCTCTTCGACGCGCGCGGCCCTCCCCACGCACCCCGCGCCTTTCACTGAATTCCATCCTCTTGCACGCTCCCGGCCTCCAAGCTGGGCGGGATGCGTGCGCCTTGAATTTTTTTTGATCGCTCGATTGCGAGAACCCAGCATGCAGACCAAATCCCTCCCCCCCTTCCTCTGGCGCGGCCTGGCGCTGTCCCTGAGCATCGCCCTGGCCGCCTGCGGCGGTGGCGGCAACAGTGGCGACGGCGGCCACGACAAGGGTGAAACCATCGACAGTGCAGGCCGCCTGGCCATTGCCGAAGACGCGGCCACGGCGCTGCGCATCTACGACCTGGACAACAGCAGCGTGGTCTCCAGCTTCGCACTGGCCAACCCGCCCTCGGCGGTCTACGCCAGCCCCGGGCGCCGCTATGCGCTGGCCTTCCAGCGCACGCAGGACGTGGTGCAGATCGCCGACGGCGGCCTGTGGCAGGAAGACCATGGCGACCACCTGCACGACTACCGCGCAGCGCCCAAGATGCTCGGCCTGCGCATCAACGGCCCCCAGCCCACGCACTACGACGACCGCACCACCCAGGCCAGCATCTTCATGGACGGGCGCGACCCGGCCGTGTCGTCCGCCGTGGTCTTCAGCGACGCCGACCTGAGCGCCGGCCGCACTGGCGCCAGCGTGAGCTTCGCCCTGCCCATGCACGGCTTTGCCGAACCCAACGGCAACACCCTGGTCGCCAGCTACCGCAGCCCCGGCAGCACCGGCCCCACGCAGGTGGAGATCTACAACCGCTCGGGCGCCACCTACACCTTCGGGCGGCGGCTGGACACGCCATGCCCCGGCATGCACGGCAGCTACACGCGCGGCGGCACCACCGTCGCGGGCTGCTCCGACGGCGTGCTGGTGGTCAACCCGCTGGCCAGCGGCGCGGCGGCCTCGGCCAAGATCCCCACAGCCACCGGCGTGAGCACCATCGCCGGCCACCCGGACCTTGCGCGCGTCATCGGCATAGGCAACGCGGGCTCGCCATCGACCACGCGCCTGTACGAGATCGACATGGCCGCCGGCACCGCCACCGCGATCCACATCGCCGGCTGGACCGACGGCCGCCTGCGCCGCGCCCACGGCTTCGACCGCGACGGCCGCTACTTCTTCGTGCTCGACGACCAAGGCACGCTGCACGTGCTGGAACGCGGCGCCTCGGGCTGGGCCACCAGGAAGGCCATCACCGGCGCCATTGCTGCCATGCCCACGGCCGCGCCCTTCCCCGCCTTCGCGGCCAACGAGGCGCGTGACGAGGTCTACCTGTCCGACCCGGCAGCGCGCCAGTTGGTGGTGGTGAACACCGCCACGCAGACCGTCGCACGGCGCGCCAACCTGGACTTCCGCCCGACCTACCTGGCCTGGCTAGGCATCGTGCGTTGACGGGCTGCCCGGCCCGCACGTTGCCGCAGGGGCCTGGTGCCTGCGGCAGCGGGCGGGCCGGGCCTGCCGTCTGCGCACCTTGGCGCGCATCTCCGTGCGCCGAAAAAATGCGTGGGTGATATGATATTGATAATCCATTATCATTAACGCTCGGCGCAGCCATTTCTCTGGCCCGGCCCCACGGATGCATCCATGACGCCCATCCCATCCACCAAAGTCCTGCGCCAGGGCCAGGGCCTCGCCCAGGCCCTGCTGCGGCGCGCCCCGGTGCTGCCCTTGCCCTGGGCCGTGCGCAGCAGCACCCACTTCTCGGCCACGGACTCCGAAGGCCGCGAAATCACCGCCACCCTGCCCCCCGGCCCGCCGCTGCGCGACGGGGATGTGCTGGTCGCGCAGGACGGCACGCTCCTGCGCGTGGCGGCAGCGCCGCAGCCGCTGATGCAGGTCAGCCTGCACGCAGGCCACGGCCAGCCCACCGACCTGGCGCAGGCCGCCTACCAGCTCGCCCGCCGGGGCCAGGCCGTGCAGTTTGCCCCCGACCACCTGCTTGCCGAGCCCGACCTGCACGCCCAGGCCCTGCTGCAGCAGATGCAGCTGCGCGTGCAGGAGCACGAGGCGCCGTTCGAGCCCGCCGGCACGCAGGCGCTGGCGCAGTACGTCGCAGTCGCCTCGGCACCGCGCAGCCTCATGGGCAGCTACCGCCGCCCTGCGGCAGCCCCCGTTCCACCCACCGCCGGAGTTCCCGCATGAGCCCTGCCACCGCCATCCCCGCCAGCTACACCCAGTGGCGCCGCTGCATCGAAGTGGACTGCGCCATCCCCCTCACCCCGGCCTTTGTCGCAGCCCGGCTGGCGGCCCTGGGTGATGCGGGCAGCGAAGAGGCCACGCGCTTCGTGCGCCTGTACGGCCCGGCGCACTGGCGCAACGTGCTCACCTGGTTCGGCCAGGCCCAGCAAGACCTGAGGCACTCCGGGCCCGTCTGACCTTTCCCCCACAACACCCCAACGATGAAAGGCCGACGATGCCCCCCAAACACCACGCCACCTGCGCCCGGCGCCTGCCCGTCACCGTGCTCTCGGGCTTCCTGGGCGCGGGCAAGACCACGTTGCTCAACCACATCCTGCACAACCGCGAGGGCCGGCGCGTCGCAGTCATCGTGAACGACATGTCTGAGGTCAACATCGACGCCGACCTGGTGCGCCAGGGCGGCGCCGAGCTCTCGCGCACCGACGAGAAGCTGGTGGAGATGAGCAACGGCTGCATCTGCTGCACGCTGCGCGAGGACCTGCTGCTCGAAGTGCAGCGCCTGGCCAACGACGGCAGGTTCGACCAGCTCGTCATCGAATCCACCGGCATCTCCGAGCCCCTGCCCGTGGCCGAGACCTTCACCTTCACCGGCGAGGACGGCAAGAGCCTGTCCGACATCGCCCGGCTCGACACCATGGTCACCGTGGTCGATGCCTTCAACTTCCTCAAGGACTACAGCTCGCGCGACAGCCTGCAGTCGCGCGGCGAATCGCTGGGCGAGGAAGACCAGCGCACCGTGGTGGACCTGCTGGTCGAGCAGATCGAGTTCTGCGACGTGATCGTGCTCAACAAGGTGGACCTCATCACCGCCGGGCAGCGCACGCAGCTCATGGGCATCCTGCACGGGCTGAACCCGCGCGCCCGCATCGAGGTTTCGGAGTTCGGCAAGATCGCCCTGGCCTCGGTGCTGGACACGGGCCTGTTCGATTTCGAGGAAGCTTCCCGGGCCCCCGGCTGGCTCAAGGAGCTGCGCGGCGAGCACACGCCCGAGACCGAGGAATACGGCATCACCAGCTTTGTCTACCGCGCGCGAGTGCCTTTCCATCCAAAGCGCTTCTTCGATCTGGTCGAGAGTGAATGGCCAGGGGTGGTGCGCTCCAAGGGCTTCTTCTGGCTGGCCAGCCGACCCACCTATGCCGGCTCCTGGTCGCAGGCCGGCGCCGTGGCACGCCATGGCGCCGCCGGCTACTGGTGGGCCGCCGTGCCGCAGGAGCATTGGCCCAGCGACCCCGAGGCCCTGGCCCAGATCCGCAAGCACTGGCACGAGGGCGTGGGCGATGCGCGGCAGGAGCTGGTGCTCATCGGCACCGGCATGGACGAGGCCGCCCTGCGCCGGCGCCTGGACGCCTGCCTGCTCACCGACGCGGAAATGGCCCAGGGCCCCCAGGCCTGGACGGGCTACCCGGACCCCTTCCCGGCATGGGGCTGAGGGCCATGCCAGACGCCAAGCACCGCCAGGCCACCGGGGGCCTGCGCCACGCGGGCCTGAAGGCCACGCTGCCCCGGCTGAAGGTGCTGGAGGTCTTCCAGCGGGGGCCACAGCGGCACTTCACCGCAGACGAGCTCTACCGGGCATTGCTCAGTGAACACGCCGACATCGGCTTTGCCACGGTCTACCGCGTGCTGTCGCAACTGGAGCAGGCCGGACTGATCCTGCGCAGCAGCTTCCAGTCCGACAAGTCCGCCGTCTTCGAGCTGCATGACGGCCCGCACCACGACCACCTGGTCTGCGTGAACTGCGGCCGGATCGAGGAGTTCCACGACGCCGCGATCGAGCAGCGCCAGGTGGCCGTGGCCCGCGAGCGCGGCTTTGCGCTGCGCGAGCATGCCCTGGCCCTGTACGGCGATTGCAACCGCAAGCACTGCGAACACCGGCCAGGAGGCCACCAAAAAATCCCGCCTTAATGATAATTGCAAATCATTATCAATAAAGAGAGAATCTGCTTTTTTCCCAAGGAGCACCTGTCCAATGCAAGTCCTGTCGTCCCTCAAAGAAGCCAAGAAGCGCCACCGCGATTGCCAGGTGGTCAAGCGCCGCGGCCGCATCTACATCATCTGCAGGTCCAACCCCCGCTTCAAGGCGCGCCAGGGCGGCGCCAAGAACAAGAACAAGCGCTGACAAGGATTTGCCTTCAACCGTATAAGTAGGCGGGAAGCCGCAGACAGTGCTGCAGCACGGCAAGGCGAACCAACGACGTTAGACGGTTGAAGGCAAATCCGTATGAGGGCTTGTTGGCCGGTGGGCGGCGCCGCTGCTACATTGCGAGCATGGCCATGATCGCAAGGTCTCCCATCGCGCCGCTGCGCCCCTTTGTGCGCCTGCTGTGGGTGGGCTTCACGCCGCCCACACTCGCCCGGCCCGGGCGCGAGCATGTGCTGCCCACGGGCCACATGCACCTGGCGCTGCGCTGGGGCGGGCCGCCGCTGCGCCTGTTCGATGGCGCACACGATCCGCTGGGCCACAGCCCCGGCCATGCCGTGCTTGGCGGTGCTCGCTGCGCCTACTACGCCAAGCGAGCTGGCGACAGCGGCTGGTCGGTCGGGGCCCAGCTCGAACCCGGCGCTGCGGGCGCCCTGCTGCGCACCAGTGCGGCCAACCTGGCCGAGCGCCACACCCCGCTGGCCGATGTGTGCGGGCCGGGCGCGGTGGCGGAGCTGATGGAGCGCCTGCAGGCGCAGAGCGACCCCGAGGCCTGCCTGCGCGTGCTCGAAACCTGGCTGCTGGCCCGCATGGCCCGCACCGTGCGCGGCCTGCACCCGGCCATCGCCGCCGCCCTGGCCAGCCTGCACACGGGCGCCCCGGTGCAGCAGGCCGTGCAGGCCAGCGGCCTGAGCCACCGCCACCTGATCGCGCATTTCCGCGACGCCACCGGCCTGGCGCCCAAGCAGCACGCACGCGTGCTGCGCCTGCAACTGGCGCTGGCCGCGCTGCAGGCACCGGCCCCGCAGCCCGCCGGCATTGCCGCCGATGCCGGCTTTGCCGACCAGGCGCATTTCACGCGCGAGTTCCGCGCACTCACCGGCGTCACCCCCACCGACTGGCTGCGCGCCGCACCGGCGCAGCGCAACCATGTGCGCGTGGGCTGAAGAAAACCAGAGTCCCTGACAGGTCAATTTTCTTCAAGACGCCGCCGGCCACGGGGCCTACAGTGGCCAGGGCGTGTCATCACCCATTTCACCCCCGCGAAAGCCTGCAGCGCGGTGCAGTGCAAGGCGCCCTGAGTGCCGCGTAGCACCGCTACGCAAGCGAAGGGCAACGCCGCAATGCGCCGCGCTGCAGGCTTTCCCTTCGGGCTGGCCCCGGCATGCGGCGTCTGCTTTGTCGCACGGCTTGCCCATAGTCCACTATGGGCTGCGCCGCGCTTCGCGCATCCATCCGCATGCCGGGGCCCAGCGCGGGGGTGAAATGGGTGATGACACGCCCTAACCCCCCAAGGAGATCTCCCATGGTCCACGAACTCTTTCCCTACCTGCATGTCGCCGACGGCGCGGCCGCCATCCGCTTCTATGAAGAAGCCTTCGGCGCGCGTGAACTGTTTCGCCTGACCGAGCCGCCCACGGGCCGGCTGGGCCATGCCGAGCTCGACTTCGGCGGCACCACGCTGATGGTGAGCGACGAATACCCCGAGTGCGGCATCCACGGCCCGCGCCCCGGCAACCCGACCAGCGTGTCGCTGCACATCCACGTGGACAATGCCGACGCCGTGATCGCCCGCGCGCTGGCCCTGGGCGCCACGCTGGAGCGGGAGGCACAGGACCAGTTCTTCGGCGAGCGCTCCGGCGTGGTGCGCGACCCCTTCGGCCACCGCTGGAACATCGGCCACTCGATCGAGCAGGTCGAGCCCCAGGAGATGCAGCGCCGCTACGACGCGCTCATGGCCCAAGGCGGCTGAGCCTTCACGCCCCTCAAGCCGTCACCACCCCGCGCAGCTCCACACGCACCTGCAGCCCGCGCAGGCCGCCGCTCTTGCCCAGCACCAGCCGCCCGCCATAGGCCTGGGCGATCTGGCCCGCAATGGCCAGGCCCAGGCCGCTGCCCTGCACCGTTTCGTCAAAGCGCAGGCCGCGCTGGCCTGCGGCCTGCAGCTGCGCGGGCGTCATGCCCGGGCCATCGTCTTCCACCTGCAGCACCAGGGCCGGGCCCTCGGCGCCCTGCCCGGCCACATGCCCGACAGCTAGCACGCCCAGCGACAGGCGCACCTGCGATGCCGCCCACTTGCCCGCGTTGTCGAGCAGGTTGCCCAGCACCTCCTCCAGGTCGGCGCGCTCGCCGCGCCACCGCAGCGGGCCGGCGGGCGCCTGGCCATCATCCAGCCCCCAGGCCAGTTCCTGCGCGGCATGCAGGCGCTGCATCATCTGCAGCACCTGGCCCGCGCACTCGCGCACGTCCACCGCCGGGCCGGCGGCGCCGGGATGGGCGTGAAGGGCATCGCTCAGGGTGCGGGCCTGGTAGCGGTCCACCAGCTGGGCCATGGCGGCCACCTGGCGCTGCACCTCGGCAGCGGGCACCAGCGCCTGCGCGCTGGCCTGGGCGCTGAGCAGGGCCAGGGGCTTCTTCAAGGCGTGGTTCAGGTCCACCGCATGCGCGCGGGCCCGCGCCACCACATGGGCGTTGTGCGCCAGCAGGCCGGCCAGCTCGGCCTGCAAAGGCTGCAGGTCGCGCCCGGTGGGGGCGGCCAGGTGCTGCGCCACATCGGCGCCCGGGCCCTGGGGCGCGCGCAGGGCCGCCAGCAGTGCCTCCAGCCGGCGCAGCGGCGCCAGGCCCACGCGCACCTGCAGCCAGGCCAGGGCGCCGGCCAGGGCCATCAGCGCCAGGGCGGCCAGCACCAGGGTGCGGTCGATCTGGCGCATGCTGTCCTGCAGCTGCGCGGCCGGGCCGTAGACCACCAGCGTCGCTTCAACCGCAGGCGGCCCGATCTGCACGGCGCTGGTGTAGGCCAGCAGCGGCTCCTGCATCGGCCCCGTGGCCAGGTGCAGCACGGGCGCGCCGCGCGCGGGCCCGGCGGCTGCGGTGGGCGGGGCGTCCATGTCCCACAGCGAGCGCGAGCGCAGCACCTGCTTGCCGGCCTGTGCCCGCCAGTACCAGCCGCCGTAGATGGCGCTGAACTCGTCCACCGCCCCGGCCTGTTCGCGCAGGCCCCCCTGCGGCCCCACCAGCAGCCGCGCGCCCACGCGCTGGGCCTTGTCGCGCAGCACCTGCTCGAAGCTGGCCAGCAGGCTCTGGTGCATCTGCACGCGCAGCCACCAGCCGCCCGCGCCCACCAGCACCAGCATGGGCACCAGGGCCAGCAGCACGATGCGCGTGGCCATGGGCCACTGCGCCAGTTGCAACGCCAGGCGCTGGGCCAGCGCCATCAGGCCGGCCCCCGGGCGGCATCGTCGGGCCCGGCCTCCAGCCGAAAGCCCTGGCCGCGCTCGGTCACCAGCCGCGGCGCGCCACCGAGCTTGCGCCGTATGCGGCCGATCAGCACGTCCAGCGTGTTCGAGTCCGGGTCCAGATCGCGCGCATACACATGCTCGCTGATGTCGCCGCGCGTGAGCAGCCGCCCCGGGTGGTGCATGAAGTAGGCCAGGATGCGGTGCTCCTGCGCCGTGAGCTGCAGGCCCTGGCCCTGCAGCGCAAAGCGGCCCTGCACCACGTCGTACTCCAGCGGGCCGGCACGCAGCACGCTGGCGGCCACGCCCGCCGTGCGCCGCAGCATGGCACGCAGGCGCAGCACCACCTCGTCCATCAAAAAGGGCTTGGTCAGGTAGTCGTCGGCCCCGGCGTTGAAGCCGGCGAGCTTGTCGCTCCAGCGGTTGCGCGCCGTCAGCACCAGCACCGGCCAGCCGCAGCCGGCCTCGCGCCAGTCGCGCAGCACGCTCAGCCCGTCCTTGCGCGGCAGGCCCAGGTCCAGCACCGCGGCGCTGTAGGCCTCGGCCGTGCCGGCGAAGGACGCGGCCTCGCCATCGTGCTCCACATCCACGGCAAAGCCCGCCGCCTCCAGCGCCTGCCGCAGTTGGCCGGCCAGCGCCTGGTCATCCTCCACCACCAGTACCCGCATCTACTCATCCACCTTCTGGCGCAACACTTGCAAGGTCACGGCATCCACCTCCAGCTCCAGCTTGTGGCCGTTGGGCTGCAGCAGCTCCACGCTGTAGTGGGGCTGGCGCCGGTGGTCGGTCTCCAGCTCCACCTCCATCACCAGGCCGGCAAAGCGCGGGTGCAGCGATTCGAGCAGGGCCCACATGGGCTTGATCGCGGCCTTGGGCGCGGCGCCCTGGGGCGGGTGGATCACCTCGCCGGTGGACACGTCCATCAGCAGCTTCATCTGGCCCGCGGGCTTCTCCGAGAGCTTGACCTCGTACACCGCCTGGCCCTGCGCGTCGCGCTCGAACTCCAGCTCCGACACGCGCGCCCCGTAGCGCTGCTCCAGCCGCTTGATGTAGCGCGCCATCTGTGCGGGGCTCACGGGCTGCGTGGGCCAGTCGCTCTCCTGCGCCACCACGGCGCCGGTGGCGGCGTCCACCAGCACCTCGTGCTTGCGGCCCTGCGCGTCGATGAGCTTGATCTCATAGCGCAGCTCGCCCTTGCGCCCGCGCTCGGTCTCCACGTCGATCACGCGGCCGTTGTACTGCCGGCTGATCTCGGCGATCACGCTGTTGAGCGGCTTGAGCTGCCCGTTGAGCACGCCCCGGCGCGCCGCCTCCTGCTCGGCGGGCACGCCCAGCGGGGGCGCCGCCAGCGCCGGCGCGCAGGCCAGCAGCAGCGCCGCCGCGCACGCGGCCACAAGGCCCATCCTTCGGCTCATCCTTCGTTGCATCGCGGGGATTATTGCGGACGAAGCTAAACGCCCCATGAACAAGGGCTTCACACCGTGTTTAGGCAGGGCTGGCCACACTGCCCTCCGTACCGACCAACCCCGAAAGGAAAGCACCGTGAAGAAGAAGACCCTTGCCACCCTGGCCCTGGCCGCAGCCGCCGCCCTGCCCTCCATCGCCCTTGCCTTGGGCGCGCAGGACGCGCTCCACATCATCGCCCAGAACCAGTACGTGGCCGTGCACGACCTGCAAAAGCAGTACGGCTACTGGACGGCCAAGGCCATCGCCAACGACGGCCAGCGCGCCACCGTGCTCGTGAAGGACGCCGACGCCAGCTTCACCGCCGTGCGCAAGAGCGACATCGGCACCACCCTGCCCGGCGTGGCCCAGGTGGCCCAGGCCCTGCGCGCCGGCGGCTGGACCTATGTGCACGACCTGGAGCTCGACGACGGCTTCTGGCAGGCCGAGGCGCGCCAGAACCTGCTGGGCGAAAAGGTGGAGTTCGTGCTGCACCCGCAGACGCTCGAAGTGCTCAGCCAGGTGGGCCGCAGCGGCGGCACCGTGGGCGGGCAGCCCGTGCTGGCGGCCGCGCAGATCAGCCAGTCCCTGCAACAGGCCGGCTACACCCGCGTGCGCAGCGTGGAGTACGACGATGGCTTCTGGGAAGCCGAGGCCACCAACACCGCCGGCCAGGCCGTGGAACTGCGCCTGGACCCGCACACCGGCCGCGTGCTCAGCGAGCGGCTGGACGACTGAGCCCTGGCACCGCGGCCGCCAGGGCGCCACCCCAGGCCCCGCCCTGCACCACCCACAGCGCCGCCCCCAGCAAAGCCGCCGTGCCCAGCAGCACGGCGGCCACGCGCTGCAGGCGCTGCACAAGGCGTCCACGCTGGCGCCATCGATCTGCACATTGCCGATCTCGAAGCCGCGCGACAGAAAGCTGGTGGCCATGCCGCCCAGGCCGCCCGCGCCGGCATAGTTCACCGTCACGCCGGTGGTCTGCTGCATCACCTCGCCCACGCTGGCCAGGGCCTGGTCCTCGATGCGCTGGCGCGTCACGACCGAGATGCTCTGCGGCGTCTCGCGGATGTCCTGCCCCTTGCCCAGGGACACATGCGATGCGGCGTAGGAGCCCGTGCCCTCGGTGGACTCCTGCTGCGCCTGGGCGGTCACCCGCACCTCGCCCAGCGCCCGGGTGTGGCTGCCCACGCGCTGCACGGTGATGGCCGCACCCTCGGGCACGGCCTCCAGGCCGCTGCCCGCCAGGGCCTTGCCCAGCGCCTCGTTCAGCGTCAGCGGGCCCTGCAGGGCCGGCGCCATGCGCCCCTGCACCAGGCCGGCGTCTGCCGCCACGGCCACCCCCCAGGTGCGGGCCAGGGCATTGAGCGCCTGGCCCAGGGGCTGGGCCGGCAGGTTCAGGCTGCGCGAAGCGGCCCAGGCCGCCTGGGCGGCGCCGCTTTGGGCATGGGCCGCGGGCACCGCGGCCCCACCGGCCACGGCCAGGCAGGCGATGGCGCAGGCCAGGGAGACCGCCTGGAGGCGCTTACCCCCTGGGCGCAATGCCTTGCCTGCGGTGCCGTGCGAAAAAGAGCGGGCCTTGTCGTTGTTTCTCATCCGAATTCGTCCTGTGAAGTGCGTGTCTAAGTGCGTTCACAGTGAAGACGGACCACACCGGTTTTACCGGACAAATATTTTTTGCGGGCCTGCGTCAGCGCGGGCGGATGGATATACGCCCATCGGGCAGGGGCTCCACCCGCACCGGCAGCGAGCGTGGCAGGCTGGCGACAAAGGCGCCAGGCTCGCGCAGCTTGAAGCTGCCGGTCAGCCGCAGGGCCTGCAGGCCTGCGCCGCCTTCCAGCACCAGGGGCTTGGCCAGGTAGTCGTTCCAGCGCGCCACCACTTCGGGCAGCGGCGTCTGGTCGAACACCAGCCAGCCTTCGCGCCAGGCGCCCACATCCTCGGCATTGAGCGACTGGCGCACCAACTGGCCGGCGGCATCGAGGTGCAGGCCCTGGCCCTGGGCCAGCACAGCATCGGGATCGCCATCGGTGGAGCTTGCTCGCCAAACGCCCACGCGCCCTTCGGCCACGCCGACCTGCAGGCCGGCACCGGGCCGCTGCGCCACGGAAAACACCGTGCCCAGCACGCGCACACGCCCCAGCGGGGTCAGCACCTCGAGCGGGCGCGCGGCATCGTGCGCCACGTCCAGGCGGATCTCGCCCTGCAGCAGATGCACCTCGCGGCGCTGGCGGTAGAACACCACCGATGCATCCGTGCCGGGCGCCAGGTCCAGCCGCGTGCCGTCCGGCAGGTTCCGGCCCAATTGCTGCGCATGGCCGGTGTGCAGAGCCAGGCGCTCCAGCGGCTGCAGCCAGTGCCAGCGGCCCAGCACACCCGCAAGCCCCGCCAGGCCGGCCACGCCCAGCACCGACAGCGCACGGCGCCGGCGCAGCGCCTGGGTGGCCGGCAGCGGCAGCTCGCCCTGCAAGCCCGCGCCCTCCGTGACGGCCCAGCCCGCCAGGGCCGCCCGCGCTGCCAGTTCGTTGCCAGGCTCCTCGGCGCGCCAGCGCGCCAGCGCCGCGGCCGCCTCCTGCGCCACCTGCGGGCTGCCGCCATGCTGGCGGGCAATCAGCAGCAGCGCATGTTCGAGCCGCTTGCGGTCGCGCATGCCGGAGAGGGGGCTGCCGGCCATCATGGCGCCAGCCCCATGCAGTCGCACACCGCGCGCACCACGTGCTTCTCGATGGCTGCCTCGCTGATGCCCATGTGCGCTGCTGCCTCGGCATGGCTGAAGCCGTAGATGCGCACCAGCACGAAGACCTCGCGCCGCTTGCGCGGCATGGCGTGCAGGCAGCGCGACAGCAGCACCAGCTGCTCGCGCCCGGCCACCTGGCGCTCCGTCGAAGGTGCCTCCTGGGCGCTGACCAGCGCCAGGGTCTGCAGCATGTGCGCCTCGGCCAGGCGCCGGCGCGCATCGTCGATCACGATGTTCTTGCCCGTGCGAAACAGCAACGCGCGCAGATCGCGCACCGCCACATCGCGTGCCTGCAGCGCCAACACCCGGGCATAGCTCTCCTGCACCACATCGGCCGCAGCCTCGCGATCTCTCAGCGAATGGGCAAAGAAACGGACAAGTTCCGCGTAATAGTTCGCAGCCACAACAACACCTCAGCGCGCCACAAGGCACGCCAAAAGGCACGCCGCACCGGCACGGGCCCCGGGCCGCACGCCGCCCTGGGGATCTGGAAAAGCGGCGACTCTATCAGAAAATGAGAATCACTCTCATTGATTTGCGCAGCACCCGCGCCACGGCCGAAACGGAAACATGGCGGTCTCCGTTACAAGAAGAAATAGAATGAGAATAGTTTTCATTCAATACAACACAGAGAGGAAGCAGATCCATGCCCGTCCACCGCCGGTCCGTTCGACCCACCCCCATCGCCCTGTCGGTGCTCGCCCTGAGCGCCTCGCTGGCCGCCCCCACCGCAGGCGCCCAGACGGCGGCGGCGCCCGCCGCAACCCTGGAGCAGGTCAACGTGCGCAGCAAGTACGAGCGCGAAGACCTGCCCCTGCGCGCGCCCGGCCACAAGGCCGCCTCGGGCGCGCGCCTGGGCATCCTGGGCGCCACGTCCATCATGGAGGCGCCGGTGCACGTCAACGCCTACACGCGCGAGCTGGCCGAAGACTGGTCGGCGCTGACCCTGCAGGACGTGCTGGAGAACGACTCCGCCATCGTCTTCACCACCAACAAGAACCACCTGCTGCAGAACTTCAACCTGCGCGGCCTGGACATGACGGCCATGGACATCGCCACCAACGGCCTGTACGGCATCGCCCCGGCCAACTCGGTGCCGGTGGAGATGTTCGAGCGCATCGAAGTGCTGCGCGGCCCCAATGTGCTGCTCTCGGGCATGCCGCCGCTGTCCAGCGTGGCAGGCACCGTGAACATGGTGACCAAGCGCGCACTGGCCCAGCCGGTGGCCGACCTGACGCTGACCTACGGCTCGCGCTCGTACTTCCAGGGCCATGCCGACGTGGGCAAGCGCTTTGGCGACGACAAGCGCCTGGGCGTGCGCTTCAACGGCGTCTACGGCAGCGGCGAGATGGGCGCCAAGGACGAGGACCAGACCCGCCGCGTGGGCGCGCTGGCGCTCGATTACCTGGGCGAGCGCGCACGCTTCTCGCTCGATGTGTACAACAGCGTCAACAAGATCGAGGGCGGCAGCCCCGGCATGTTCAACTTTTTGGGCAATGCCGCAATCCCCGGCGTGGGCCGCCTGCTGGCGCCGCCCGAGGGCGACACCAACATGTTCCGCGGCACGCACGGCAAGTACGAGAACAGCGGCGCCCTGGCGCGTGCCGAGTTCGACTTCAGCCAGGACTGGCAGGGCTACTTCGCACTGGGCGGCTCCGAAGCCGAGGGCCAAGGCCTGCTGTTCGGCACCCGGGCCTTCGTCACGGGCGCCGACGGCACCACGCGCGGCGCCATCTACAACGTGCACACCAAGTCCGAGCGCCGCACGGCCGAGGCCGGCGTGATCGGCCAGTTCGCCACCGGCAGCATCAAGCACCGCCTGCAGCTGTCGGCCAACATCCTCAAGCACCAGGAAGGCTCCTACAACACGGCCTGCAACTACTGCTACACCACCAACATGTACAACCCGGTGGTGCCCAACTTCCCCGCCGCGCCGGTCTTCAACGGCTACACCACCGAGAACGACTTCCGCTCGCTCGCCGTGGCCGACACCATGGCCTTTGCCGACGAAAAAGTGCTGCTCACCGTGGGCGGGCGCCACCAGACGGTGAAGATGCCCCTGCAAAAATACAGCGAAAGCCGCTTCTCGCCCATGCTGGCCGCCGTGCTGCGGCCCTGGGGTGAAAGCGTCTCGCTGTTCGGCAACTACACCGAGGGCCTGGAGCCCGGCCAGGTGGTGGGCGTGGGCTACACCAACACCGGCGCATCCCTGGCCCCGAAGCAGACCAAGCAGTTCGAGCTGGGCGTGAAGCTGCAGACCGGCGCGCTCACGCACACCGTGAGCGCCTTCGAGATCAAGCGCCCCTCCTTCATCAGCAACAACGCGGCCCCCCTGCCCACCCTGGTGGACGCCGGCGAGCAGCGCCTGCGCGGCGTGGAGTGGAGCATGTACGGCCAGGTGGCGCAGACCGTGTCCCTGCTGGGCGGCATCACGCACATCACCTCCGAGCAGCGCAACACCGGCCGCGACACCTTCGGCACGCCCGACTTGCGCGTGCGCATCGGCATGGACTGGCAGACCCCCGTGCAGGGCCTCAAGGTGGGCGGCCGCTTCATCCACACCGGCTCGCAGTGGTCCGACTCGGGCAACCGCCTGCGCATGCCTTCGTGGAGCCGCCTGGACCTGAACGCCAGCTATGCCACCCGGTTTGGCAGCACGCCCGTGCGCTTCAATGCCAGCGTGGAAAACGTGGGCGACAAGAAGTACTGGATCGGCACCTTCGGCGACGGCTTCGTGATGGCCGGCGCGCCACGCACCTTCAAGCTGTCCACCACGGTCTCGTTCTGATCCGATAGCTCCCGCGCCGGGCGCGACGCATGAAACTGGCGCGGCCAAGGCCAGTGCTCCCGTTCAAGGGCCGCCCCGCCGCACCGGGAGCGTCCCCCTCCCGACTCGCGCAGCGAGGCGAGAGAGGGGCTGAGGGCCGCGGCTCCAATCCTGCCTGCGCAGGATTGGACGTGCCCGAAGAGCCACCGCCTCTGGTGGTGGCCCCGAGGCGCGAAGCGACTCAGGGGGTGTTTTACTTCAACGGCCCGAGGTACGTGGCCTGCATGCCGTCGAGCAGGAACAGGTGCTTGCCCTCGAGGTTGGCAAAGCGCCCCTGGTTGACCACGATGTCCACGCTGCCATTGCCCCAGCGCGTGGGCACCTGCACCACGGCGTCGGTGCGGCGCGACCAGTCGGCCGCGTCGGCCAGCTCGATGCGCTGGAAGCTGAAGTCCAGGTAGGGCATGGCGTGGCCCACGAACTCGCCGGCCTCGCCATCCATCTCCACCGTGTTGTTGAGCAGAAAGTAGTCGAGCTTGCCGCCCACGCCCAGCCAGCCGGTGTTCACGCCGGTGTAGCCGCGCGAGGTGTCCATGAGCGGCTTGCCGTCGGCATAGAACGAGACGCGGTCGTTGGCAAAGTCCGCCAGGATCTCGTAGCGCACCCAGGTATTCGACTGGTAGCGCACGGGCGCGTCGGAGTAGATGCCGGGCACGCCGGTGTTGGCGCCCTCGGCGCGCGCCGTCATCGAGCCGCCCTCCTTGGCCGTCCAGACGTTGTTGTTGGCGTTGCTCGAGTCGGTCCAGTAAAAGCGGTAGTACTTGCCCGGCGCGTTGATGGAAGACAGGTTCACATAGCCCGTGAAGTACATCTGCGCCTGGTAGCCGCGCGTGTCCCACAGGTTCCAGTTGCGCAGCCGGTAGTTGCTGGGGAACTGGTCGCGCACGCCCTGCGTGATGCGCCGCTTGAGCCAGCGGCCCGAGGGCGTGACACCGCCGCTGTGCTCCACCGTGGCGCCCGAGGCCGTGGCCAGGGCGTTGAAATCGGTGGATGTGAGGATGGGGTAGATGCCATCGAGGTGCGCCTGCCAGCCCGCCTTGGTGTTGGCGGCCGGCGTGGCGGCGCCCGCGTTGTCGAAATCGGAAAAGCGCGCCAGCAGGTGGCGCTGGCCCTGGTAGCGGTAGTTGCCCACGTTGTGGTCGGCCTTGCTGCCCAGGTTCGCGGCCTGGATGGTGTAGCGGCTGCCGTGGCTGAAGCTGCCACCCTGGGCCGGCGCCGGCGCCGGTGCGGGGGCCGGGCTGCTCCCCGTGCCCGGCGGCGATGGCGCAGGCGCGGGCACGATGGCCACCCCGGGCGTGGGCGCCGCGGCATCGCAGTTGGCGCGCACCGGCTCATTGCCGGCAAACTGCGCCACCACGCCAAAGCGCTGGCGCGCCAGCAGGTCCTCGAAGCTCTGCGCACCCGCCGCCCCGTAGCCCACGAAGAGCGTGATCCCGGGCAGCATGCCCGGCCCCTGCAGGCCGGGCTCGGACATGCCCACCTCCAGCGTCGCTGCCCCAGCCCCTGCCAGACCGCGCCGGGGGTGCTGCACCGCGCGCGCCACCGGCGGCACCACACCGATGCCAGGCGGCAGCACCACCCACTGGCCCTGCGTGTTCTGGAAGGCCCAGGCCCCCTGCCAATGCACGCCCTTGTACAGATCGAACAGCGCATCGGGGCTCTCGGGCCCCAGGTCCAGCAGCGCCCGGCCCACCAGGCCCTGGCCCGCATGGAAACAGGTGCTGGCGCTGGCCAGCGCGGGCGGCAGGGGTGTGGCCGCAGTGGCACGGCCGGCACAGGCTGCCAGGCCCAGCAGCAGGGCCGCTGCGGTGGCGATGGCCGATACGGTGGCGCGGGGCGCGGCAGCGCGGCCCGCCCTGGTGGTGGTTGCCATGGTGAAGAATCCCTCCCGGTGTCGCTTGTGTGTTGGGCCAACGGGCATCCGCCGCGACTGGCGGGCCGCCGCCCAGTGTCACCAACTTTGCGGCCAGCGCGCGCGCGGGTGGGCGGGAAATTGTGGCGATGTGTTACTGCAAGTGCCCGTAGCCGCTCAAGCGCACCGCCTCGTGCAGCGCCTGGCGCGCGGCCGGCTTGCCGCTCAGGCTGTCGGCCAGGGTGATGGATCCGCCGCCGCGCAGCCGGGCGTACAAGGTGTAGACCTCTTCGCCCGGGCCATTGCCCAGGCTTTGCCGGTAGGCCAGGCGGATGGCCAGGCCCTGCACATCGGCCGCGGGGCGTTGGGTGAAGGCGGTGCGCAGGCCCAGCAGCTGCCGTTCCATGCGGATGCCTTGCTGCGCGCTCAGCGTGCTGGTGCGCCGGTTGCCCACGGCGAACACGGCCCAGGCCACCAGCAGCGCGGCGGCCAGGCTGGCGCCCAGGCGCACCGGCAGCGGTGCGACCACGGTGAGCGCCAGGAACAGCGGCACGCCGATGAGCGCCCCGGTAAGGATGACAACGCGCTGCGCGCGCCACATGCGTCCCGCAGGCTGCGTGATCTGCACGCCACCGCCGGGCAGCGGCTGCAGCCGGCACACACCGGCCAACGGATCGGAGCCGGGCACCAGGCCCTCATCGTCCACCAGGGCCTGCGTGCCATCGCCTCCCGCTGCCACAGCCACGCCTGCACCCGCCACCACGGGCACGCGGAACTGCGCGCGGTAGCCATGGGCATCGTCCTCATCGTGGATCTCCAGGCGCCAGTGCACGCCGGGCTCATCGCTGGTGGGCAGGCCCGCAGGCACCTGCAGCCGCCACTGCAGGCGCACCGTGCCCGGGCCTTGCGCGTGCACCTGGGCGCGCGCGCTGGCGCTCCATTGCAGGTCTTCGGTCTCATGCCGCTCGTCGCCCATGCGCAGGCTGCGGCTGCGCAGGCACAGCAGGCGCGCGCTGTAGCGCATGGTCTGGCGCAATGGCGCGCGAATGTCCACCTGCGCCGTGAACGGCGCGCCCAGGCGCACGGGCAGCGGGCTCAGAGCGAGCTGCGCATCGCCAAAGCGCAGGCGCATGCGCCGGCGCCTGTACAGCGCACGCAGCAGCCCCAGGGTGATGAGCGGAAAGACCAGCACGATGGCGGCCGCAGGCCGGCCCTGCCAGGCACCGGGCAGCACCTGCAGGCACAGCCATACGCTCATGCCCAGCGCCGCCACGGCAAAGCCGGCGAGCAGACGGGTCTCCAGCTTCTGCAGGCTGCTGATGGGGCCGGCGCTGCCGCCCCCCTCGGGCGCGATGCCTTGCACATGGCCGCCGGCCGTGGCGGGGTACAGGTCTTCACCCCGGCTGCCCCGGCGGTGGTTGCGCCAGGCCCAGGCCATGAGGCCGACGCCCACACCGCCAAAAGTCACCACAAAAATGGACCACAGGCGCAGCAGCGGCCAGCGGATGCTGCGGTCCAGCACCGCCTGTGCCGGGTCGGCGGGGTTCACATAGGCCGTCACCGACTCGCGCGCCTGGTGCGCCCGCTCCAGCCGCTTGCCCAGGCTGTACTGGAAGTGGGCCACATCGTCGGGCCCGGCGTTGATGGCAGCCCGCGTGCCCGTGTAGCGCACACCGCCCAGCGTGTAGTGGTATGTGGCGCTCACGCCGTACGTCACCTTGCCCTTGCCCGGGCGGTAGGTCTGCAGCGCCGCATCCACCAGCGTGGCCGGCACCGGCCGCCAGGCCTGCATGCGCCAGCCGTCGTACAGCGTGGGCACGATGGCTGCGAACAGAAACACCAGCCCCACCACGGCGAAAGGCAGCGCAAACAACCCCAGCACCAGCCAGCCCCGTGGGGGCATGTTCTTGCGGTTCAAGGTGGTTGTCATGGCCATGCGGGCGGGGCTCCAGGGGGGTGATGGATGGGAGCCCGCAGTGTAGAAATCCCCACCACGGCCGCAGGGCAATTCCATGCAGCTTGCCGGGTGTGTGTGGCACAGGGGCCACATCGCGGCCTGCGGCTTCACCGCCCCACCGCCGAAGCACGGGACTTGCGCCGGGTTGGGCCGCGCCGAAGGTTCCTCTTCCCCCCCGCGACCGGCACGGACAGGCCTATGCCGCCACGCCCAGCTTGTCCAGCAGGCCCGCGGCGCGGTAGGGCAGCTCCTTCACCCCCTCCAGCAGGAACACCGTGGAGCGCGAATGCTGCGTGCGCAGCGGGATCAGCGGCGCATAGGCGTCCGAGTCGTACCAGGCACGTGCCTGTTCCATGCTCGGGAAGGCGATCACCACGCAGTCGCCGCCAAAGCTGCCTTCGCGCAGCTCGGGCCGCGTGCCATGCACCAGGAACTCGCCGCCATAGGGCGCCAGCGTGGCGTCGATGCGCTGCAGGTAGCTCACGATGTCGGGGCCGAACTGCAGGTCTTCGAGCAGGCCGATGGCGTATGCGGTCATGGTGGATCTCCTTCGTTGCTTGGTGGGTTGCGATGGGTCCACTGTAGGCAAGGCCTTGCTGCGGGTCGATTACCTGGCAGGTCATGCGCTGCACGGAGCGGGGCGGCGGGCGGCGCTGCAGACCCCTTGGCCAGCCCGGCCACGGAGCAGGCGCGTGCGATAATTTCTGCACGCCTCCCGCGTTTTGGATCAGCCGCCGCCACATCTCAGCCACGAAGGGAGTTCCTGGTCCACACCGGCTGAGGTGTCCCGTGCCCGAGCGCTACTATCGAGAATTGCTGCGGTATTTCACCCGCAGGGCCGGCAACGGCGACACGGCGGCCGACGTCGTGCAGGAGGCCTATTCCCGCGTGCTGGCACTGCAGAGCACCGGCAAGCCGGTCTTCGAGCCCCGCGCGCTGCTGTACCAGACGGCCCGCAACGTTCTCACCAACCAGGCCCTGCGGCGCGCGGCAGAAGTGCGCATGCTCGATACGCTGGCGCTGGTGCACTGCGACAGCGCCCCTTCGGTGGAGCGCGAGGTCAGCGCCCGCCAGCAACTGCACCGGCTGCTGGCGCTGCTGCAGCGCATGCCGCGCAAGCGGCGCGATGCCTTCATCCTGGTGCGCGTGCACGGCATGAGCCACGCGCAGACCGCCACGCACATGGAAATCAGCACCAAGGCGGTCGAGCGGCACATCACGCGCGCCCTGCTCGATTGCGCCGGCTACACCAGCGCCAGAGACTGACCCCCAGGCCATGCAGCACCGCCCCCACCCCACGCCCGGCGCGCCCGAGCCGCTGCTGCGCGCCGACGAGCGCCGCGCCCCGCGCAAGCTGGTGGCGCATGCGCTGACGCTGATCGCCCGCATCCACGGCGGCACCGCGCACGAGGCCGCCGCGGCCGAGGCCGAGCTGGCCGCCTGGCGCCAGGCCCTGCCCGCCCATGCCGAGGCCGCAGGCACCGCCCAGCGCATCTGGAACGCCACCGACGCCAGCGCCCTGCGCGCCACCAGCGCCGCGCCGCCCTCGGCCGCCCAGCAGCGCCAGGGCCGGCGCCGCGCCGTCGGCCTGCTGGGCGCCACCGGCCTGCTGGCCGCGCTGGGCCTGGGCGGGCGCTGGTACTGGCGCCAGCCCACCTTCGAGCTGGCGCTGCGCACCGGCCGCGCGCAAGCCCTCTCGCACACCCTGCCCGATGGCAGCCAACTGGACCTGGCGGCGCACACGGCAGTGCAGATCCGCTGGTTCCGCGGCCTGCGCGTGGTGCAGCTGGCGCATGGCGAGGCCCGCTTCGACGTGGCACCCGACAGCGAGCGCCCCTTCCTAGTGCAAACGCCCTTCGGGCGCGTGCGCGTGCTGGGTACCGTGTTCACCGTGGCCGCACGCGACGGCCGCATGCAGGTCCAGGTGGCGCAGGGCCGCGTGGCCGTATGGGCTGGCGCACAGGCCGGACAGGCCGTGCAGACCCTGGAGGCGGACGATCCGCCCGGCATCGAGCTGCTGCGCGGCGAGGCGGTGGAAGCGGGGCCACAGGGCCTGGGCCCGCGCGCCAGCGTGGACCCGGCCGACGTGGGCGCCTGGAAGCAGGGCTGGCTGGTGTTCCGCAACGCGCGCCTGCCCGAAGTGGCAGCACGCTGGAACGACTACCTGGGCAAGCCGCTGCGCCTGGCCGACGACCCCGAACTGCACGCCATGCGCGTGACGGGGCGCTACGCGGTGCGTGATCCGCAGGCCTTCCTCGATGCGCTCGCCCTCATGCTGCCGCTGCGCGCCGAGCACACCAACAGCCGCGAAGGCAGCGTCGAGATTGCACGGCGGCCCAGTTAAACCACACAGGCACAAAAAATTTGTGGGGTTGGGCCCGGCTGGATTGTCTTCTGTTCGAAACCCCTTGAAAGGCCTTCGAACATGAGCATGGACATGAACCCGCATTCCGCCCGCCGCCGCGCCGCCCCTACCCGCCCCACCCGCCTTGCCGCCGTGGCACTGGCCTGCGCCGCCTGGACGCTCGCCGCCCCCGGCCCGGCCCAGGCCCAGGACCCCGGCAGCAGCGCCTGGACCACCCCGGCCGCGCTGGCCCTGCCTGCGCAGCCCCTGCCCGCCACACTGGCGGCGCTGTCGCGCCGCTTCGGCACGTCCATCGGGGGTGAAGGCGCGCTGCTGGAGGGCAAGACCGCGCCCGCGCTCCAGGGCCGCCTGACCCTGCCGCAGGCGCTCGAACGCGTGCTGGCGGGCAGCGGCCTGCGCTTCGTGCGCAGCGGCACCTCTGCCGTCACGGTGCTGGCCGCCCCCGCAGCGGGCACCGCCACACTGGCCACGGTGACCGTTGCCGCCAGCACCGAGCCCGCGCCCCACGAACTGCCCGCCCCCGCGCCGGGCGGCCAGCTCGCGCGCGGCGCGCAGATCGGCATGCTGGGCAACCGCAGCCTGATGGAGACACCGTTCTCCGTCAGCGCCTACACCGCGCAGATCATCCAGGACCAGCAGGCCAAGTCGCTGGCCGACGTGCTGGCCAACGAGGCCTCGATCCGCAGCGACTGGTCTTCGCGCGGCGGCTACAGCGACAACTTCATCCTGCGCGGCTTCCAGGTGAACGCGGGCGACGTGGCGTTCGGCGGCCTGTTCGGCATCGCGCCGCGCACCTACATCCCCATCGAAAGCATCGAGCGCGTGGAGGTGTTCCGGGGCGTGAGCGCGCTGCTCAACGGCGTCTCGCCCAGCGGCTCGCTGGGCGGCGTGATCAACCTGGTGCCCAAGCGCGCGGGCGACGCGCCGCTCTCGCAGATCACGGCCAGCTACGAATCCGGCGGCTACTTCGCGGGCCACCTCGACCTGGGGCGCCGCTTCGGCCCCGACCAGGCGCTGGGCCTGCGCCTGAACGCCATGGCCGGCCAGGGCGGCACCGCCACCGACCGCCAGCATGCCGACGTGCGCAGCCTGAGCGCGGGCCTGGACTACCGCAGCCCGGGCCTGCGCCTGAGCGCCGACCTGGGCTACCTGGATCGCCGCACCGAGGCCTCGATGCGGCCCGCCGCCATCGGCGCCGGGCTCACGCGCGTGCCCGATGCACCGCGCGCCGGCACCAACTTCGCCCAGCCCTGGGGCTTTGTGGAGCTGAGCTCGGTGCACGGCATGCTGCGCGGCGAGGTGGACCTGTCGCCCCGCACCACGGCCTATGCCGCAGTGGGCTTTCGCAAGAACCCCACCGACCTGCTGGTGAGCATTCCCACCCTCACGGGCGCCAACGGCAACTTCACGGAACGCAACCTGAACTTCTTCGACGACGTGGACAACCAGACGGCCGAGGCCGGCCTGCGCGCCCACTTCGCCACCGGCGCCGTGCACCACCAGTTGAGCGCCAGCGCCAGCATGCTGTGGCAGGAGCGCCTGAACCTCACGCACACCGTCAGCACCCACAACTCCAACCTCTACCAGCCCACCCCGCTCGCGCCGCCCGACCTGTCGGGCTACGACACGCAGCCCCGGCTGCTCAGCAAGCAGCGGCTCTCGGGCATCGCGGTGGCCGACACCCTGTCCTTCCTGGACGAGACGCTGCAGCTCACGCTCGGGGTGCGCTTTCAGCGCGTAGTGGCCGACGGCTACAACGGCCAGGTGCCCAGCGTGCGCAACTCCACCTACGGGCGCAGCGCCACCACGCCGGCCATCGCGCTGCTGGTCAAGCCGCTGTCCCACCTCTCGCTGTATGCCAACTACATCGAGGGGCTGAGCCAGGGCCCCACGGCCCCCACCGGCACCACCAATGCGGGCGAGATGTTCGCACCCTACGTCACGCGCCAGTACGAGGTGGGGGCCAAGCTGGACACCGGTCAGTTCACCACCACGCTGGGCCTGTTCCAGATGACACAGCCCAGCGCCTTCTCCACGCCGGGCGCCAACGGCGGGCTGCCCAGCTTCGGCGTCGACGGCGAGCAGCGCAACCGGGGCGTGGAGCTGAGCGGCTTTGGCGAGCTGGCGCGGGGCGTGCGCCTGCAGGGCGGCGTGATGCTGCTGGACGCCGTGCTGGCGCGCACCGCGGGCGGCACCAACCAGGGCAAGACGGCCATCGGCTCGCCGCGCACGCAGATCAACCTGGGGCTGGAATGGGACCCGGCCTTTGCCCCCGGCCTCACGCTGTCGGCCGGTGCCGTGCACACCGGCGCCCAGTACGTGAATGCCGCCAATACGCTGCGCATTCCTGCGTGGTCGCGCCTGGACCTGGGCGTGGGCTACCGCACGAAGATGGGCGGCCTGCCCCTGGTTCTGCGTGCGCGCATGACCAACGTGGCCGACAAGAGCTACTGGGCCGCCGCATCACCCGGGCTGGGTGCACTGTCGGTGGGGGCCCCGCGCACGCTGGCACTGTCGGCCACCGTGGGGTTCTGAGTGCTGCGCGGGGGCCGCGCCCCGCCCTGGGGCCGCGCCACCCGGTCAGCGCGAGCCGCCGCTGCCGCCCGGCGCTCCCGCCGCACCGGGCGCAGCGCCCCCCGTGCCGCCGGGGCCTGCGGCACCGCCTGTGCCCGAATTGCCCGTGCCGCTGCCGCTGGACGATGGGCTGGTGCCCGCAGGCCCGGTCATGCCGGTTGCGCTGCTGGAGGCACCGGTGGTGCTGCCGCCGCTGCCCATGCTGGACATGGGCTTGCCCGAACCCGACTTGGAGCCCATGCTGTCGCAGGCGGACAGCCCCAGCGCGGCAACCGCGATCAGCGGCACGGCCACAAGCTGGCGAAGGGCAGGAATCTTGCGTTGGATGGCTTGGTTCGACATGGAATATCTCCTCTGTGACAACGGCCAATTGCCGTCACAGGGAATACGAAGCCCCCCAACACCCGGCTCGTAGGACGGGGGGCCGTCGGCCTGTCCGGGTTCGTGCCCCGCCGGCCAGGCCCTTAGCGCTTGCCGGGCTGCGCCGCGCCCAGGGCCAGCAGTTGCCGGGCCTCCAGCTTCGTCTCGTCCAGCGCCTTGGCGCTGTCCAGGGCCATCTGCAGGTATTTGCGCACCGTGTCCGCCTCCAGCTCGCTCACCATGTAGAGCTTGGCCAGTTGCAGCGCGGCCTCGGCATCGCCCGCGTCCAGCGCGCGCAGGAACCAGCGCTTGGCGCTCACCATGTCGCCCATGCAGCGGTAGCTGATGCCGATGTTCAGAAACGCCAGCTCACTGCCTGCGGCAATGGCCTTCTTGTCCCATTCGATGGACTGCGCCAGGTCGATGCGCACGCCCTCGCCCGCGCCGTACATCACCGCCACCATGGCCATGCAGTCCACATCGCCCGCCTGCGCCCCCGCCAGAAAGCCCTGGAAGGCCTTGTTCAGGTGCCCCCGGTCATAGGCCGCCGTGGCGTCTTCATAGGGGTTGTGCTGTGCATCGGACATGGCGCTACCTTCCTGCAAGAAGAGAAGAAGTGGAAAAAGACAAACCGCCGTCCCGGGGCAAGCCCGGCGGCCACGGCATCATGCCCGGCTTTTATGGCAGCCCGCCAGCCAGGCCCGGCTGTGGTCCCCCGCGCACACGCCCGGCGCTGGCATGGGCCACCACGAAGAACACCAGCAGCAGGCTTGTCGACCCGCCCAGCAGCACCGCACCGATGGGGGCAGGTGCGGCCGCAAAGGCCGGCAGCAACACCACGACCAGCGGCAATGGGTTGGCCAGCACGGCCCAGCGCGGCCATGGCGTGCGCCCGCGCAGCACCAGCACGGCCAAGACCAGCGAGGCCATGGCACCCGGCACGGCCAGGCCCAGCAGCGACAGCCGCATGTACGCCTGCACGGCCTCGGCCTGCGCCTGGCAGGCCGCTGGGGCAGCGCCGGCGGCGCCGTCCATGCAGGTGCGGATGAGCAGCTCGAACACCGCCCATACGGAGTGGATGGCCGCCAGGCCCACGGCAAACAGCATGAACAGGCCCAGCATGGCGCGCGCAGCCCGCCCTGCGGGCACCTGCACGCCCTGGCAGACCTGCCAGAAGCCCGCCACCAGCAAGGCCCCTGCCACGGGCCCAAGCAGGCCGCCGGCCCAGATGCGCGCCACCGGGGCCGAGCGAACCAGCTCCAGCATGCCGGCACGGAAATCGGCCGCCGCGCCCCAGTGGCCCAGCAGCAGCATGTCGCCCGCCAACAGCAGCACGGCCCCCCAGATGCCCATGCCAGCGCCCATGCCAGCGCCCCGTTGGCCGGGTGCGTATGCTGAATCGGTGTGGTCTCTGTTCATGCGGTAGCGCCCTCCTGGTGCGATGGTGGTTGGTGTGGTGGTGGCTGTGACGCCATGAATTTCCGCAGCCTGCGCGTGAGCAGCATGCCGGGCACGGTGACCCCGTTGCCTTGCGCGCTCAGAATCACCAGGGCCAGCCCCGCCTGCAGGTCGATGGACAGGTAGGAGCAGTAGCCCAGCGTGGCGCCATCGTGCCAGACGATGTGGCGGTTGCCCAGCAGCCGGTCCATCAGCGTGGGCTGCATCCAGCCCAGCCCGGTGGCGCCGCTGGCGCGCGGCGCGTGGGTGGCGGCCAGGGCCGCATGCAGGGGCATGGCGGCATCGAGCTGGGCGCGCGCAAAGCGCAGCAGGTCATCGGCCGTGGAGAGCACGGCCCCCGCGCCGTGCAGCGCCACAAAGCTCCACGGCGCGCAGGGCTCGCCGCCTGCCGTATGGCCCTGGGCCAGCCGCTCGCGCAGGGCGGCAGCAGGCTCCACGGCACTGTCCTGCATGCCCAGGGGCGCAAAGATCTCGCGCGCCAGCAGCGCGCCATAGGGCTGGCCGGTGCGCTGCTCCAGCAGGTGGCCAAGCAGGCCCATGCCGTAGTTCGAATACGCAAACCGCCCCGGCATGTGCTTGCCATCCTTCTTGTCCGGTGGCTGCTGCAGGTAGTCCCACACCGTGGCCGGCTGGATCAGGCTGTAGGGGTTCTTGAGCACCTCCTGCACGCCCAGGTGCACGGGCAGGTCGCGCTCCAGCATCTTGGGCACCCGGGGCAGGCCCGCGGTGTGCGTGGCCAGGGCCGCGAGCGTGATGCCGGCATGGGCCGGGTGCACGGGCGCGGCGGCGGGGCCCAGGGCCTCCTGCACCGTGGTGCTTTCGGCGATCCCATGGCGGCCGGCCAGCAGCGGCAGCAGGCTGGCCGTCATCACCTTGCTGAGCGAGCCGATCTGGAACACCGTGGCGCCCGTGGGCGCCGCAGGCGGCACATCGGCCGGGTTCACCGCGCCGTAGCCCTTGGTCCACACCTGGCCGCCATGCAGCACCCCGACCACCAGCGCACTGCCCGGGCGGCGGGCCTTGCGCAGGGCATGGTCCACGACCTGCTCCAGCGTGCTGCCGCCGGGCGCCAGCGCCTTCCGGTACAGCCAGAGCGCACCGGCCAGCAGCAGCGCAGCGGCAGCCCATGCAACAACGGTCCAGACTCCCAAGGCGCCCTCCTGCCACGGTTTTTGCTGGCCGCTACTGTAGCCGCGGCAGGGTATGCAAGGCCTCAGGCATTTGGGTGACCGCCCCAAAACAGCAGGCCGACCCGGCCCAAAGCCGCCCAGCCATAGCAAAATAGCGCCACAAAAAATTCCACCAGCAATAGGGGGTGAGAGGGATGGCAGTTCCAACAACCGGCAGGCAGCCGCACGGCCCACGTGCAGCGCGCCCGTGCACCGCTTTTCCCGCCCGCCCCCGCAAAGCCACGCCATGCCCGTGACCACCGCCGCCACCCTGCTCTGCCTGGTCGTTGCCATCAACGACGGCGACTCCTTCCGCGCCCGCTGCGACGGCGTTGCCCGCAACGAAGAGACCAGCGTCGCCATCCGCGCCATCGATGCGCCCGAAATGCGCCAGCCCTATGGCGAGGCCTCGCACAAGAGCCTGGTCAACCTCTGCCTGATTCCGCAGAAGGTCAAGCTCAGCAACATGGCGGTGGACATCCACGGCCGCACCGTGGCCGATGTGGAATGCCAGGGCAAGGACGCCGCCACCGAGCAGTTGCGCGCCGGCATGGCCTGGTACGACCCCAAGGTGGGCCTGGGCTACGAGGCGCTGGCCGACCTGCAGCTGCGCGCCCAGGCCGCCGGGCGCGGCCTGTGGGTGCAGAACGGCCCCCTGCCCCCCTGGGACTGGCGCGCCACGCGCAAGCTCAAGCCCACGGGCCCCATGGCCCCGTCGACCGCGCGCATTCCCTGAAGCGCGGCGCCGCGGTCGCCGCCGTCACTGCGCCACGCGCACCCCCTGCACCTGGCAGCCCAGCTTGAGGTGCGGCAGCCCGTCGGCACCCAGCCACCGCTCGCCTACTCCAGCATCGGCCCCGCCAGGCCGTCCAGCGCCAGGGCCGCATCGCTGCGCTGCGCGCCCGGCCGGCCCGCGCCTCGCATGCATCCGGCCACCAGTTCCCGCACCAGGGCGTGGCTGGCCCGGGCGGGCCCGAACAGGGTGCGGTAGATGATGGGCGCAACCACGCCGTCCATGATGGCCTCCACCGTGGGCACGGCCTCGCCGCGCGCCAGGCCGCGCGCCAGGATGATCTCGATCTGGCTGGCCGTGTAGGCCGCGCACTGGCTGGGCACGGCCATGGCGCTGCCCTGGATGCGCCCGGCCAGCACGTCGCGCAGCATGGTCTGCCCGACCTCGGAGCCCATTTCCTCGAAGAACTGCTCGGCCCAGGCCTGCAGGTCGCCCTCTGCCGTGCCCGTGTCCGCAGGCTCGGTGTCGGCACGAAAGCGGTCCAGCGCCACGTCGGCCAGCAGCTCGGCCAGATCGCCCCAGCGGCGGTAGATGGTGGAGGGCGTGACACCCGCCTGCGCGGCGATCAGCGGCACGGTGAGCTGCGCGCGGCCGATCTGCTCGGCCAGCTCATGGGTGGCGCGGTGCACGGCGGCCTGCACGCGGGCGCTGCGTCCCCCGGGGCGGGGGGCTGGTTTGGAAGTCATGGCCACCATGCTAAAGCAAAAAGATTGCTTTAGTGGTTTAATACGCAAAAGCAAATTCTTTGCTTTTACTATTTCGCACTGGAGTTTCCATGGCCACGCCCCCCGCTGCTGCCGCCGCCGCCACGCCGCACGCCATCGCCCCGCCCTCGGCCCCGCCCTCGGCCCCGGTCCGCCGCATGGGCCATGCCCCGGCCCTGTGGCTGCTGGCCTCCATCCTGGTGGGTTTTCTGGCCGCGTCGAGCGCGCCCTCGCCGCTGTATGCGCTGTACCGCGACAGCTGGGGCTTCTCGGCCCTCACGCTGACCCTGGTGTTTGCCAGCTACGCCTTTGCGCTGCTCAGCACGGCGCTGCTGTTCGGCACCTTCTCGGACCACCGGGGCCGGCGCGAGGTGGTGCTGCTGGCCCTGGTGCTGGAGATCGCCTCCACCGTGCTGTTCTGGCAGGCCGATTCGGTGGCCTGGCTGTTTGCCGCGCGCACCGTGCAGGGCCTGGCCACGGGCATTGCCACCAGCGTGCTCAGCGCTGCGCTGATCGACCTGCACCCCGAGCGCGGCGCCCTGGTGAACACTGTGGCGCCCATGCTGGGCATGGCCGTGGGGGCGCTGGGCACCAGCGCGCTGGTGCAGTTTGCGCCCACGCACACGGCGCAGGTGTTCGAGCTGCTGCTGGCGCTGTTCATCGTGCAGGCACTGGCCGCCGTCTTCCTGCCCGAAACCGTGGCGCGCCGCCCCGGTGCCTGGCGCTCGCTGCGCCCGCGCATCGCCATCCCGGCGGGCTCGCGCGCCACGCTGGCGCGCATCCTGCCGCTCAACACGGCGCTGTGGGCGCTGGGGGGCTTTTACCTCTCGCTCGGGCCCACGCTGGCGCGCGTGATCACGGGCAGCCACGCACCGGTGCTGGGCGGCGCCCTCATCTGCGCACTGGTGCTCACGGCCGCCGTGGCCATTGTGTTCGTGCGCACCCGGCCGCCACGCCAGGTGCTGCTCCTGGGCACCTGGGCGCTGGTGCTGGGCTTGGCCATCACGCTGGCGGGCATTGCGCTGCATTCCAGCAGCGCCTTCTTCGCGGGCACGGTGGTGGCGGGTGTGGGGTTCGGCTCGGGCTTCAACGGCTCGCTGCGCAGCCTGGTGGGCACGGCCACGGCGGCCGAGCGCGGGGGTCTGATGTCGGGCTTTTTCGTGCTCAGCTACCTGGCTTTCAGCCTGCCGGCGATTGCGGCCGGCCTGGCCGCCGGCCACTTCGGGCTGCATGCCACGGCACTGGGCTTTGGCCTGGCCTTGCTGGCCCTGGGGCTCACGGCGCTGGGCCTGATGGTGCGGCAGCGGGCGGCGCCCTGAGTGGTGCCCGCCGTGCACGCCGATGGAGGCGGTCAGGAGTAGATGGCCAGGCTCAACGACAGCGCGGCGACGATGGCAATGGCCTGGATGCCAACGACGATTCCCAAGATAGGCATGAGGTGGTTCTCCGTGAAGAATGCAACAGCGTAAAACGCACTGCAACAATTGCGTGCAGTCTTTTGCAAACACGCTGCGTCGGACAATTCCTACACGGGGCAACCCAGCGCCTGCCCTCCTGGGGCGCACACCTCAATGGCGTGTCGTCCTACAAAAATGCCCGCGCCGGATCTTTAGTATTGCCCCTGTCGATACCGCATCGACACCCACCCCTCCCTTGCTGAACAGCAAGTTACAGCCCGCCCCACCAGCGGGCTGTTTTTTTGGTGGATCGCTACCGGGGCGGCCGCCGATACCCGGCATCCACCCCGTCTGACAGACGCAGCACGCCGGCAGAGCGCCAATGGAGCTACAGATCCCCACGAGGAGGTAGCCACCATGTCCCGCACCCACAGAAGCCAGCCCGAAAAGCTCCGCCCCCGCGACATCAAGCGCCGCCGACAGTGGGAGGCCATGCAGCGCCCGGCGCGCGAGGCGCAACTGCTGTTCCCCGAGCCGGAAGTGCCGCAGTGGAAGCCGATGGGATAGCGCGTGCGCGACGGCGTGGCAAGCCGTGGCGGTGTTGACGGCAGGGGCCGGGTCTCGGCCCGGCCTCCGACCTCAGCAAAAGCACGAGGCCACCAAAGACCCCAAAACAAGCAATCGCCCACCTGAAACAAGAAGAAACCAAAAACACCCGCCCTACTCCATCCGCCCGCATCCCCGGTGCGAGAATCCGCCGCACTTTCCCCTCCACTCGGCGCCCCGCACCCATGCATTCCCCCTCCCAGCCCTCGCCGCCGCCGACGACACCCCCGCTCACGGTCCTCCAGCGCACGCGCCGCGCCCTCGCCATTGCCCTGCTCTCCACCCTGGCCTGCAGCCTGGCCGCCCCGGCATGGGCCGCGCCCCCCAAGAAGAAAGCCGCCCCCGCCGCGGCGGCCAAGAACAGCAACCACAAGACCTACAACAAGGCCGGCGCCAGCTTCCAGTACCCCACCTCGTGGAAGGTCGTGCTCGACGAGACCGATGCCAGCATGGGCGGCATCCACAATGTGGACCTGGAAGGGCCCGACGACGAGCGCATCACGCTGAGCTTCATCCCCTTCATGGCGGGCAAGGACATCGAGGCCTTTGCCGCCCGCGCCGCCCACCGCCGCGCCGAGCTGGCCGCCCAGGAAGGCGCCGCCGCGGCCACCGCCACGCAGGCGCCACAGCCATCGCCGCCACCGCAGCAGCAGCAACAACAACAGCAGCCCCCCATCCCGCCCGAGCAGGAGGTGGTGTCCGCGCCCCCGCCGGACATGGCCAGCCCTGCAGCAGGTGCTGCCACAGTGGCCCCGACCCCGGTTCCTGCCCCGGCCGCCACCAGCAAGGTATCGTCCATCACGCCCATCACCTCCAGCACCATCACGCGCCGCCTGTCTGGCGGCAAGGAGGTCAAGGGCGTGCTGCACCATTTCAGCTACGTGGGGCAGGACAGCAGCGTGCCCGTGGAGGCCGGCTTCTTCGCAATGGACTTCAGCCCCACCAGCAGCGTCACCATCATGACGCAGGCCCAGGTCGAGCATGCCAAGTCCATGGAGGCCGCACAGATCCTCGTGCTGGGCTCCTTGCGCTACCGCCCCGCCGCGCAGTCCAAGCAGTCCAACAAGTGAATGGATCCATGGATCCGTAGTGGCTGAGTGCGCAAGCAAGCCCGCTGGCCATGACCCCCCCTCCCCCCTTCGGAGCCCCCTTTGCACGCCTCTGTACCCTATGCCCACGATGGCATCGCCCTGCAGCACCCAGCCACCTGGGAGGTCTCCCACGACGGGCCCGATCTTGCCGATGGCAGCCAGCGCCAGGTGCACCTGTCGGGCCCGGGCGAGGCCCTGATCCTGCTCAGCTTCGAAGCCATCGTTCCGGGCCTGCCCGGCATCGAGGCCCATGCGGCCGAGCAGGCGCAGATGCGCGCGGACATGCTGGCCGACTCCGCGCAGGACATGCCCTCCGAGCAGATCGAACCTGGCCCCACCCACACCACGCCGCTGAGCCGGCGCACGCCGCAGGGCCAGGAGGTGAGGGGCCAGGCCCAGCGCATGGCCTACAGCGCGCGCGGCGTGCAGCGCGAGCTGCATGTGCACTTTTTCGCGCGGGACTTCGGCGCCACCCGTATCATCCTCATGGGCCAGGCCCTGTCCGACCATGCACCGCCCATGCAGGCGGCGCTGGAGCAGGTGGTCGACACGCTGCACTACCGCGAGACCTCCTGACGCCCGCCCGGCCCGCCCCCCATTCCCTGCCATGCACAGCCACAGCCATACCCTGCCCCGCGCCACCACCACCTCCGGGTTGCCCACATCCCGCAGATTCTTCACCGCCGCCGCCCTGGGCCTGGCGCTGCTGGTCGCCGGCCTGGCCCAGCCCGCCCTGGCCGCCCCCCACGCCACCTACAGCAAGGACGGCGTGAGCTTCCAGCACCCCGCCGACTGGAAAGTGGCGCAGGACGAACTGGAGCCGGACGGCACCGGCATGCGCAGCATCGACCTCGAAGGCCCCGAAGACGCGAGCATCCACCTGATGTTCATCCCCTTCATGTCGGGCCAGAACATCGAGACCCTGGCCACCCGCGCCGCCGAGCACCGCGCAGAAATGGACAAGGGCCCGGCGGCCCTGGAGGGGCCGGACAAGATCACCCCCACGGGCATGACCTCCCGCGCCATCACCCGGCGCGTGGGCGGCAAGGAGATCAAGGGCGTGCTGCAGCGCTTTGGCTATGTTTCGGAGGGCGTCGCCATCCAGCTGGAATCGCGCTTTTTCTCCATCGATGCGGGCAACGGCAGCAGCGTCAACATCATGACCCAGTCGATGGCCGACGATGCCAGGCAGCTCGACACCGCGCTGGGCCGCGTGATGGACACGCTGCGCTACCGCGCCAAGCGCTGAGCCCGACCCTCCTTTGCCCCCCTACCAGCCGACCACCATGCACCGCACCGCCATGCCCCTTCGCACCCCTTCGCTCCTGGCCGCCCGCCGCGGTTTCACCGCCGCCGCCCTGGGCCTGCTGCTCGCAGCCGGCCTGGCCACCCCGGCGCTGGCCGCCCCCAACGCCACCTACAGCAAGGACGGCGTGAGCTTCGAGCACCCTGCGGGCTGGAAGGTGACCGACGACTCGGTCGCGCAGGATGAAACCCGCCTGCGCAGCATCGACCTCGAAGGGCCTGACGATGCCGTCGTCACCCTCAACATCAGCCCCCACTTGAGGGGGCAGAACATCGAGACCTTTGCGGCCACGATCGCGAAAAGCCGTACCGACTCCGAGAAAACCGAGAGCGCCATCGCGCAGAAGCTGCGCTATGGTCCCTCCACCACCACACCCATCACCCGCAATGTGGCAGGCCAGGAGAGCAAGGGCGTCTCGCAGCGCTTCGTGATCAGTGTGCTAGACCTGAAGCTGCCGCACGAAGCCCGCTTCTTCAAGGCCGACCTGGGCACCACCACCGTGATCGTCATGACCCAGGTGGCCGATGAGTACGCCAAGGCCACTGAACCCGGCTTTGTGCTGGCCCTCAAGTCGCTGCGCTACAGCGCCGGGCGCTGAGCGCCTGTTACGGCACGCCCTCCACCAGGGTGATGCCGTTGTCGGCCGCCCATTCGCGCAGCGCCTGCGCGATGGCGGCGGCCTCGTAGTCGTACCAGGCCTGCAGCAGGCCATGCCGGTGCAGCAGGTCCTTGTAACGGCCATAGGCGCCCTGCCGGGCAAAGCAGTGGTGCACCTGCTCCTGCAGTTGGGGCGCGTGCTCCTGCGCAAAGCGCAGGGCCAGCCGCCGCCCCAGGCCCAGATCCAACGGGCCGGGCACCTCGATATAGAGCGACTGGTCGCCCACATCGTCGGGCACCGGGTCGTCCTCGTCCTCCCAATTCCCCACCAGCCAGATCCGGCCGGAGCGGCGGTCCACATGGGCTGCGTTGTCGGGCGACGCGCTTACCCACTGAAAGGCATCGGTGAGTTCGGAAAAACGCAACGGAATGGCCATGGCAATCTCCTCGCCAATGGAGCGCTATGCCCCGTCGTGGAAGTAGGCGCGCCCCGCAAAGGTCCGCTGCAGCGCAGTCCGCAGCGCCTGGAACTGCGGCCCGGCCAGGTCAAAGCGCACCTCGATCCGGCCATCGTTGTCCATCTCCTGCGCGGCGTGCGCATCCATCTGCACGTCCACACGGTCGCGGTACAGAGTGAAGGACACGATGTGGCCGTACCAGGACCAGCCCTGCCCGCAGTACTCGATGTAGGGCTGGTCCATGCCCAAGGCAATGTCCTGCTCGTCGTACTCGTCCAGGTGCTGCAGCATCAGGTAGAAGTCTTCGTCCTCGATGGACGGCGCCCCGAACGTCACGATGAGCAGCCCATCGTCGTCCTCGGCGGCGGACACTGCATTGGCGACAAAGCCTGTGGGCATCAGTTCTCCTCCTCTAGCCTGGCCGCACAACGCAGCAGCCATGGGCCACTGTACCGCGGTCGGCAGGCGCGCCGCGCCCCCGTGCGACCGCCCTCCCTACCGCCCTTCCATTCCCTCCACCGCCACCTGCAGCAGGTGCGGCGCGATGTAGCGGCGGTGCGTGCGCTCGATCAGGGCCATGTAGAGGCGGCCAAAGGCATTGCGGCAGGCCACACGGGTCGCCAGTGAATACTCCACCCGCCCATCGTCGAGCCAGCGCACGCCCACGCACGAACGGAAGGCCAGGTGGCGGTCGTCCGCGCCCAGCAATACCTGTGCACTGCGCCCGTCTGCCGCAACCTGACTGGCATGGACGGGGTAGCGGCCGGCAAAAAGCGGGCTGCCCTCAGGCATGGCCTGGCCTGCCGAAGGCGGCTGCAGCGAGGACACCGGGCAGGCCAGCGGTGAGCGGCGCAGCCCGAGCGGGCGCACGATCACATTGCGCACAGCCATCATGCGCGTGACGCCCGGGTGCCGGTTCACGAGGAAGCTGCCCAGCAGGCCGGCCAGCAGGCTCGCGGCGTCCGGCGCAGCGCCTGCCGGGGCTGCGGCCACCAGCGTGAAGCAGTCCTCGTGGTGCAGCCTGCGGCCGCCCAGCGCCTGGCGCAGCAGGCTGTCGGCCGGCAGGTCCTGCAGCTCCCGCACGCGGCTGGGCCGCAGCTCGCTCACATAGCCCGTGCCCTGCAGGGGCGCCAGCGCATGGCCCACCCTGCCTGCCAGCGCGCGGTAGTGCCCGCACGCGGCCGCCAGCCACCCGCCAGGCCGCTCGCCGAGCGAGAGCACCGTGGTGGGCACCTGCTGCGCCCGCACCGGCGCGCTGGCCAGAAGGTCCTGCACGGCATCGGGCAGCAGCTCTGTCAGCGAGGGGATGTCGCCCTGGTCCTGCAGCACCTTGCTGCGCAGCGCCGCACTGAGCTCGCCGCCCAGTTCGTTGGTATGGGTGGACAGGGCAAAGAACGCAGGGTGCCCCGCCCCCTGCACGCTGGGCACGAACTGGTGCCAGTTCTCGCCCGAAAAGCGCACGGTGAACAGGCAGTCCGGCGGCACATCGACATGGCGCAGTGCCCGCACGAAGGCCGCCGGATCGCGCTCGATCTCCGCCGGCGTGGCACTGGAAAAGCGCAACTGCGCACCCGCACTGCCCGACACCGCCGTGAACACCCGATGCCCTGCATGCCGGTGGAACGGGTGCCCGCCCTGACCCACGCCAAAGCTGTACAGCGCCGTCGCATCGCCCTTGGCAAAGTCGCTGCCCCCCAGCTTGGCCGAGGGCTCGTCCAGCGCATCGACGAAACGCCCATGCTGCCCCTGGCGCGCCATCATGCCGCGGCACAGGCCCGAGCCCACACCCCGGCCCAGCCGGGCCAGCAGGGTCACCTCGATAGGCAAAGCACCCGGCCGCGTGGGCAACGCCACAAACGGAAAGGTCGCCGTCTCGCGCGTCAGCCGCAGTGCGGGGCGGGAAAGACCCAGGGTGGCGGTGCTGCTGTTCATGCCTGTACTCCTTTTTCTTGGCGTTCGTGCCGGGCATTCCGGGGTAGGTCGCCCTGCTGCGCGGTTGGCACCCGGATGGTCTCGAAAAAATTATATTTAGTTAATTACCTAATTGCAACCTTAACAAATTGACTGGGCATTGAACGCCGCGGACCGAACAACCAAGACCTTTTCGGATTGCAGTTCAGTTTTATCTTGACTAAGTTTAGAAATTACTAAACAATAACACCCATGGCAGCCCCGGCGCACAGCGACGCCAAACGACCCACCCTGTCCATCCACCGTTCGCACGCGCCAGGGGCTGCCGACTTTTTTTCCTTCTTGATTTGACACTGGCCAGCCCACGTGCCCACCCAGCAAGCCACCAGGAGCCTCCATGCACCACCATGCCGCCCAGCCACTGACGTTGCCACTGCCACAACCAGCTCCCCGGCACTTCGCGGCCGGTGGTGCGGCCAACGCGGCCACGCTCGCAGTTGCGGGCTCGGCGTCCTGGCCGCCACTGGCACCGCGTGCACCATGTGCACCACTGGGCAGCCCGCCCGCGGCGCAGCCATCCCTGCTGGTGCGCTTTTGCCGCAGCGCCAACGACCCCGTGCGCGATGCCAGCCAGCACCACGAGGCGCGCATGGCCGAGTCCGATGCGCAGTACGCCGCCGAAGACGCGGCCCACCGCGACACCCTGGCCCTGGCGCGCGGCGGCGACTATGCGCGCCTGCTGGCCGCCATGGACTACCGCGACAACGACACGCGCGCCATGCACGCCCTGGTCACCTGCGCACAGCAAGGCCACACCCTGGCACGCGAGGCCGTCGAGGTGCTGGCGCGCACCTGGGCCGAGACGCACACCGAGGTGCTGCTGTGACGATAGATGGCAGGCCCCGCCCGGGCCGCCCGGGCCGCCCCGCAGGCCCGCAGGAGCCCCCGGCAGAGCGTGTTGCGCAGTGGCTTGCCCACACGGTCACCGCGCTCGGGGCCGTGGCCATCCTGGGCACCCTGCTGTGGGCCATGCACGAGGATGCGCAGCACGAACTGCGGCGCGAAGCCATGGCGCAGCAGGCCCGCGCGCGGCAACCCCAGCCCCCCAGCGCAGAACAGCGCCGCCATGTGGCCGCCCAGTTCGTGTGCGGCCACGGGGTGGCTTACCAGTGGGTGAATGCGAACACCGTGGAGTGCCTGCGCGAGGTGGCGGATGCGCAGGTCGCCACCACGGGCCGGTGAAGTCCTATGGCCGGTCCAGCAGCGTGCCGTTCAGCCCCACCATCTTCCACGACAGCAGGCCGTAGCGGCGAAAGACAAAGCCCAGCTCACGCCCTTCCGAGCTGACGTGCACGGTCGAGTAGTTCTGGTAGTCCACGTGGAAGCGCGGCTTGCTGCCGGCCTGGGCATCGGTGGTGCCACTGCCGCCGCCCGGGGATGCTGCCGGCGGCGCGGAGCGTGGGGTCTCGCTGCGCGGAGACTGCTGCTGTTGCTGCAGCAACTTCACCACCCCCGATGGCGAGACCATGGCATCGACAGCCTGGTTCAGCATGCCCTTCACGAAGGTCTGCGCCAGGTTGGCAAACGGGTTGTCCTCGGGCACGCCGCGGGTCTTCATCTCGGCGTCCATGCGCGCGCTCATCAGCTCCTTGACCGAGTCGCGCAGCAGCACGAAGTCCACATACTCCGCCACCCGGGCCGCGTCCTTGTCGCGCACAGCGTTGGACAGGGAGTGCAGCGCCCAGTACGGGGAGGCATAGACGGCTGCGCCGGCGGCGATGGCGATGCCGGCCAGGGCGATGGGGATGGTTCTCTGGTTGTTGCTCTTCTTCTCGGTGGCGTACGTCGAGGTGGTCATGTGCGTTTGTCCCTCCGGTGTGGTGTTGTGGATCCTTGGCTTCAACGTTTGGTGGGACGTGGGGGTTTACGCGGTTGGGGGCGCAATGCATGGTCTTGACTGCACGCCTTGATGGTGGGCGTGAGCCGGGGTGTGCGCCCAGTTGCAGGCTGTTGTTGACGGCATGCTTTGATTGAAGGCGGAGGCCGGGTCTCGGCCCGGCGGCCGAGGTACTTCTTCTTTGCTTCGCCAAAGAAAAGTACCCAAAAGAAAGGCGACCCCGCTGCCCGTGTCCCCCTCGCCCGGGGGCGAGGGGGCAGCCTGCGATGCTCGAAGCTGGGGTGCGCCTCGCAACTCACTGCGTTCCCCCTGCGGGCGAACTCCGTTCAGACATCTGCGGCGAGTCAGATCACGAAGCGTGTGTGTCCTTCGGCACACACGCCACCCCAGCTTCTGCGCTTCTCGGCACGGTCAGAAGGGGGTGGATACCAAAACGGGCCATTGCTTCGCTCGGCCCGATCTGCCTCGCTGCGCTTCGGCCTGGGCAGAGCGATCGTGCCAGTTTCGTCGGCAGCGCGCAGCGCGTAACCAACACCCGGCGTAGCTGCGAAGCAGCAGCCGGGTGGTACCCGCTCCCCACCCCTTCTGGCTGCGCCGAGAAGCGCAGGAGCTGGGGTGGGCGTGTGTGCCGAAGGACACACACGCTTCGTCGTCTGGCTCGTCGATGCTGTCTGAGCGGAGTTCGAAGAACGAAGCGAGTTCATCGACGCCCACCCCAGATCCGAGCATCGCAGGTTGCCCGTAGCGAAGCGAAGGGACGCAGACAGCGGGGCCGCCTTCTCTTTGGTGACTTTCTCTTGGCGGCCCAAGAGAAAGTTACTGCGCCGCCGGGCGCACATCCCGGCCTCCGCCCTCAGCACAGACCAGCAGCAATCATTGACAACAGACCGCCCCGGTGAATGCTCAGGCGGACACCGCGCAGCCGTTGGCATCGCAGGCCGCGTCTCGTGGACGAGAACCGCCCGCAGCGAGAGGGGTGTCGGTGGACGATGCCTCTGCCACCAGTTGCGCCACCAGCGCCCCCACCCGCATATCGTCGATGCGCCCAAAATGATTCAGCCGCAGCCGTCCCGCACGGTCGATCAGCAGCAGGCTGGGCGTGCCGCGCAGCCCATAGGCCTGCATGGTGCGCGGAATCGCCCCCTCCGTGCCCGGCATGTCGATGCCGATCGGAAAGCCCAGCCGGTACTCGTGCGCAAAGGCCTTGAGCGCCTGCGGCGTCATCACCGCATGGTGCTCGAACACCGAGTGCAGCCCCAGCACAGCCACGTCGCGCGGATCGAACAGAGCGTGCATGGCCGCGGCCTGCGGCAGGCCATGGGCCACGCAGCCGGGGCAGAGCATCTGGAAGGCGTGGACCACCACCACCTTGCCGCGCAGGCCTTGCAGCGTGACCGGCGCATCGGTGTTGAGCCATTGCGCGATTTCCAGTTCAGGTGCGTAGTCGTCCATGGCGGCCTCCTCAGCGCTTGGCCAACGCGACGGAGGGGAAGTCCACCGGCACCGCAAACGCCACGTTCACGTAGTTGGTGAACAGGTTGAGCGCCACGTGGGCGACGATCTCGACCACCTGGCCGTCGCTGAAGCCGGCGTTGCGCAGGGCCTGCACATCGGCCTCGGCCACCTGGCCGCGGGCTTCCACGAGCTTCAAGGCAAAGGCCAGGGCGGCGGCGGTGCGCGGATCGTCGGACTGGCCGCTCTGCGCGGCGCCCATTTCGGCGGCGCTGGCGCCAGCCTTGCGGCCCAGGGCCGTGTGGGCGGCCAGGCAGTAGTGGCAGTCGTTGCGGTTGGCGACCGCCACGGCGATCTTTTCGCCCAGTGGCGCGTCGATGCTGCCGTTGCCCAGCGCCCCGAAGAAGCCCCACATGGCGTTCAGCGCGGCGGGCGACTGGGCCACCGTGCGGAACATGTTGGGCGTGGTGCCAAAGGCGCCGTGGATGGCGTCGAGCGTGCCGGCGACGCTGGCGGGGGCGGATGCGCGGTCGATCAGGGGGATGCGGTTCATGGTGATGGTTCCTTGGTTGAGGTGGGTACAGGTACGGGATGGGAAATCAGCGGTTCACTTTTCCGGGGAGTGACAGGTCGCCGGAAGCGACCTTCATCACATCGGGCACGCACAGCAGCGGCGCATGCACGCTGGCGTTCACGCGCAGCACGGCGGCCACGCCGTCGAACGACGCGGCCTGCACGGCGCCGATGTCGTCGAAGGGCACCTTCACCTCCAGCGTCTGGCCGCTGAAGTTGGGGTGCCAGCCGGGGCTGTCGATCAGGATGGGCAGGCCGGGCCAGGTCTTGGGCAGCCTGGGCTTGGCGCCCTCGGGGATGTCCACCACCTTGAGATTGCCCTTGCCGCAGGCGTTGTCGGGCTGCAGCACCACCCAGTGCGAGTGCCAGACATCGCCATCGTTGGCGGGGTTGCCGTCGCCGTTCTCGTCAAACAGCGGCGTGTCGTCGAAGTCGGGGTGCGAGGTGACGGCAAAGGCCAGGATGCCGGCCTTGGGCTCGAAGCCCACGGTGGATGGGTCCAGCGTGGTCGGCCAGACATACGAGAACACCGCGCTGCCGGCCAGCTTGCCCGATTGGGCGGGCTTGGTGGCGCCCGCCTTGCCCGAGACCGCCACGTGGAAGATGGCGGTGTTGCCCTCGGTGCTGATGCGGGTGTGGAAGATGTCGAAGGCCGGCTTGACCTTGGGTGCCGGCGCGGTGCGGATGCCGCCGGTGTGGGCATCCTTGGCGCTGGCCTTGTGGTGCGCGTCGTGGGCGCTGGCGCTGCAGGCCAGGGCGGCCAGTGCCAGGGCGGTGGCGCTGCGGGAGAAGGTGTGTCGCATGGCTGGCTACTTTCCTTGTGTGGTGTCGATGGAGGCTTGTCTCGGCGTCTGCACGGGCTTGTTGCTGCTGCAGAAACCGTGGAATGAAGTTTGCGCCGCATGGCAGTAAAATATGGCGCGTTATTTCTTTAAAACATGCCATTTCGTCCTGAATGGCCCGCCACCCATGGATGCACCCGCTTCGCCACCGCCGCAAGCCATTGACCGCCTGTCTGCGCTGCTCGAGCGCTTTCGCCTGCGCGCGCACCTGTTCCATGCCGGGCCGCTGTGCGGGGTGACGCACTTTGCGGCGCAGCCGGGGCGGGGCTTTCTGCATGTGCTGCGCAGCGGCGAGATGGAAGTGACGCACCGCACGCGCGGCGTCAAGCGCCGGCTGCAGGTGAACGAGCCCACGCTGCTGTTCTACCCCCGGCCGCTGGCGCACGACTTCCACAACGCACCGGTGGACGGGGCCGACTTCGTCTGCGCCACGCTGGACTTCGATGGCGGCGACAGCCACCCGCTGGTGCGCGCGCTGCCGCCCCTGCTGGCCCTGCCACTGCGCGAGGTGCAGGGGCTGGAGCACACGCTGGCCCTGCTGTTTGCGGAGACCGAGCGCCTGCGCTGCGGCCAGCGCCTGCTGGCCGACCGCCTGTTCGAGGTGCTGGTGATCCAGCTCCTGCGCTGGCTGCTGGACCACACGGGCGAGACCGAACTGCCCGCCGGCCTGCTCACCGGCCTGGCCGAGCCGCGCCTGGCCCGCACCCTGGTGGCCCTGCACGAGCGGCCCGAGGCCGACTGGACGCTGGACACCATGGCCGCGCAGGCCGGCATGTCGCGCAGCGCGTTTGCCGCGGCCTTCCGCACCCACGTGGGCCAGCCGCCGGCCGACTACCTGGCCCAGTGGCGCATGGCGATTGCGCAGACCCTGCTGCGCCAGGGCACCCCCGTCAAGGCCGCGGCCGAGCAGTTGGGCTACGCCAGCGCCTCATCGTTCTCGCGCGCCTTCACGCAGGTGGTGGGGCAGGCGCCGCGCAGTTGGGTGCAGGGGGCGGGCGGCTAGGGCGCATACGGACTTGCACTTGATCGCATAGCCAGGCGGGAGCCGCAGACAGTGCTGTAGCACGGCAAGGCGAACCAACGACGCTATACGGTCAAAGGCAAATCCGTATCAGGCCATGGCCCGACCGTGCCGCAGGATCTCGTCCCTGAGCCAGAGCACGGCCGGGTCGGCGTTCGAACGCTCGGCCCAGCAGACGTAGAGGCGGTAGTCGGGCAGCTCCACGGGCAGGGCGGCGCTGGCGAGCTGGGCCGCATAGTGCTGGGCCACGCGCCGCGGGAAGACGGCGATGAGCGCGCTGTGCGCATCGCCGCACATCAGCTCCACCATCTGGCTGAAGGTGGACACGGCGGCCTGCACCAGGCGCTGGCGGCCTTTGCGCGCCAGGGCCTGGTCCACGGTGTCGTCGAGCACCGATCGCGTCTGCCCCAGCACCACATGGGGAGCGTTGCAGAAGGCGTCGAGCGAGATGGGCTGTGTCTCCAGGGCCGGGTGGCCGTGGCGCGCCACGGCGACGTAGCTGTCGCCGTAGAGCAGCGTGGACTCGACCCCGCTGGCGGGCGACAGGCGCGGGTGCAGGCCCACGTCCACATCGCCACGGCGCAGGCGCTCGGTGAGGCGGCCGTAATCGGCCAGCTCCCAGGACAGGCGCATGCGCGAGCCCAGCCGCGTGAGCTCGGCGCACAGCAGCGGCAGCATCACACGGCAGGTGTGGTCGCTGCCGGTGATGCGCAGGATGCGGTCGGAGGTGGCGGGGTCGAACGCCTGCTCCAGGCTCATGAGCTTGTGCATCTCGTGCAGCACGGCCTCCACGCGCGGCGCCAGGGCCAGCGCGCGCGGTGTGGGCACGATGCCGTGGCTGGTGCGGGTGAACAGCGGGTCGCCAAAGACCTCGCGCAGGCGCTTGAGCGAGGCGCTCACCGCCGGCTGGCTCAGGAACAGGCGCGACGCGGCGCGCGAGACGCTGCCCTCGCGCAGCAGCGCATCGAAAGTGCGCAGCATGGGCAGGTCCAGGCCCCGGATATCAGGCTGGCCCATATCAGCTATCCAAACGTTTGAATTGATCCATATCAGCTTGTCTCCTATCGTAACGGCACCCAACGATAAACAACGGAGACAAGAGATGACCAAGAATGCAGGACTGCGCGTGCGCAGAAGAACCATGCTGGCCTTGGGCGCATCCCTGGCAGCGCCCGCCGGCGCGGCATGGGCGCAACAACAGGCCGCTGCCTTCCCCTCGCGCGTGATCCGCATCGTGCCCTTCGGCACGGCGGGCGGGCCCATCGATGCGATTGCGCGGGTCTATGCCGACCGGCTGCAGCAGCGCTGGGGGCAGAGCATCATCGTCGATGCCAAGCCCGGTGCCAGCGGCATCATCGCCGCCGATGCGGTGGCCAAGGCCGCGCCCGACGGGCACACGGTGATGGTGACGCTGCCGCTCACGCACATCAACAACGCCATCCTGCAGCCCAAGCTGCCCTACGACCCGGTGAAGGACTTCGAGCCCATCTCGCAGCTGGCGCTGGGCGGGCCCATGCTGGTAGCGCGCGCCGATGCGCCCTACAGCAACCTGCAGGAGTTCGTGGCCTTCGCCAAGCAGAAGAAGAACCTCACCTACGGCACCTGGGGCAATGGCTCGGCCGCGCACCTGATGGGCGAGCTGCTCAAGCGCCAGACAGGCGTGGCGTTGATCCACGTGCCCTACAAGGCCGAGGCCGCGGCGCACAACGACCTGTTCGGCGGCCAGCTCGACTTTGCCTGGGCCAACCCGGCCACGGCACGGGCCCAGGCGCAGGGCGGGCGCATGAAGGTGCTGGGCATTGCATCCAGCGCCCGCGTGTCGGCCCTGCCCGATGTGAAGACCTTTGCGGAGCAGGGCTTCGCCGGCTTCGACCTGGACAGCTGGATCGGCGTGTACGCGCCCGCCAAGACCCCTGCGCCCGTGCTGCAGAAATGGAACGAGGCGCTGCGCGAGATCACGAAGATGCCCGAGGTGCGCGAGAAGCTGGCGAGCTTTGGCTTCGAGCCCCTGGGCAACACGGCGGCGCAGTTCAAGGCGAGCTACGCAGCCGACTACCCGCGCGTGGCAGAACTCATCAAAGCGGCGGGCGTGACCCTCGACTGATTTCGGACAACAAGGAATTCATTGCATGACCCCCGGCACCGCACCACACAAGGTGATCCCCATCGCCGTCGACACCGGCACGGCCTACGGCCTGCCCGCGCCGACCTCCAAGCTCACGCTGGCCCAGGTGGGCGCGGGCACGCCCATGGGCGAGCTGCTGCGCCGCTACTGGCACCCCATCGGCCTGGCGGCAGACGCGACCGACACGCCGCGCCAGGTGCGCGTGCTCGGTGAAGACCTGATCCTGTTCCGCGACAAGAGCGGCCGGCCCGGCCTGGTGTACCCGCACTGCGCGCACCGGGGCACTTCGCTGTACTACGGCAAGGTGGAAGAGCGCGGCATCCGCTGCTGCTACCACGGCTGGCTCTTCGACGTGGAAGGCCATTGCGTGGAGCAGCCCTGCGAGCCCGAGATGGGCCGCGCGCGCGGCAAGGTGCGCCAGCCCTGGTACCCCGTGCAGGAGCAGTACGGCCTCATCTGGGCCTACCTGGGCCCGGCGGACAAGAAGCCCGTGCTGCCGCGCTACGACGCGCTGGAGCGGCTGGACGCGGGCGAGCTGCTGGAGGCCAACGACGCCAGCATCGGCGGCGGTGGCCCGGCCGTGGTGCCCTGCAACTGGCTGCAGCACTATGAGAACCTGGTGGACCCCTTCCACGTGGTGGTGCTGCACTCGACCTTCAGCGGCACGCAGTTCGTCGCGCAGATGGCCGAGATGCCCCAGGTGACCTGGGACACCGTGCCCCTGGGCGTACGCACCACATCCATCCGCACGCTGCCCGATGGCAAGGTGTTTCGCCGCATCAGCCAGGCCGGCCTGCCCACGCTGCGCGTGATACCGAGCCCCCGGGTGGGGCGCTACGGGCGCGTGGAATCGCTGGGCTGGGTGCTGCCCATCGACGACCACCACTTCCGCATCTACGTGGTGGGCCGCGTGAGCGAGGTGGGCGAGCTGGCGCGCATGCGCTCGCGCATGAACGGCAAGCTGTGGGAGGAGCTGACCGAGGAGGAGCACCGCGCCATGCCCGGCGACTATGAGGCCATGGTGAGCCAGGGCGCCATCGCCCACCATTCCGAGGAGCACCTGGCCACCACGGACCGCGGCATCGTCATGCTGCGCCGCCTGCTGCAGCAGCAGGTGGACAAGGTGCAGCGCGGCGAGGACCCGGCGGGCGTCAGTTTTGACCCGAATGAGCCCCCTGTGGTCTTCGACGCCGGCAACTACATCGTCGAGCAGGCATGAACCTGGCCGCAGAGATGGTGATGACGGACACGCTGGCCGTGCGGGTGGCGCGCCGCTGGCCCGAGGCGCGCGGCATCGAGGCCTTCGAACTGGTGCACCCCGAGGGGGCGGCGCTGCCGGCCTTTCGTGCAGGCGCGCACATCGACGTGCACCTGCCCGGCGCCATCGTGCGGCCCTATTCGATCTGCAGCGCGCCGCACGAGCGCTGGCGCTACCTGCTGTGCGTGCTGCGCGAGCCCGCCTCGCGCGGCGGCTCTGCTGCCCTGCACGATGCCGTGGCCGAGGGCGATGTGCTGCGCATCGGCCGCCCGCGCAACCTGTTCGCACTGGACCAGGCCGCCAGCCACCACCTGCTGCTGGCCGGGGGCATCGGCATCACGCCCATCCTCAGCATGGCACAGCAACTCGTGCAGGCCGGGGCTGGCAACTTTGCGCTGCACTATGCCGTGCAGGAGCGCGACCGCGCGGCGCTGCTCGGGGCTCTGGCGGTGCCGGGGCTGGCAGAGCGCTCGCGGCTGTACTGCAGCGCGGGCGATGCGCCGGCGCGCATGGACATCGGCGCGCTGCTGGCCCAGGCGCCGCAAGGCACCCATGTGTATGCCTGTGGACCCGCGCGCCTGGTGCAGGCCGTGCAGTCGACGGCCGCCGCACAGGGCTGGGCACCCGAGCGCATGCATGTGGAGCTGTTTGCGGCACCGCAGGTGGTGCGCGCCGATGGCGATGCCGCCTTCGAACTGGTGCTGGCGCGTTCAGGCCGCGTGGTGAACGTGCCCGCGGGCTGCAACGCCACCGAGGCCCTGGCTGCTGCCGGGGTGGTGGTGCCCACCTCGTGCGAGCAGGGTGTGTGCGGCACCTGCCTCATGGGCGTGGTGTCGGGCCTGCCGGACCACCGCGACATGTACTTGTCGCCTGAGGAGCAGCAGCGCAACGACCAGTTTCTGCCCTGCTGCTCGCGGGCGCTGACACAGCGGCTGGTGGTGGACTGGTAGCTTGCGCCCTAACCCTGCATCGCCGCCATCACCGCATCGATGGCCTGCAGCGCGGCGAGGGCTCCCCCCGCAAAGCCCACGTCGCGTGACGTGGGTACGGTGAACTCGCGGGGGTTCAGCCGCACCAGGCGGCCGCCGTAGCGGTGAAGCACATGCTGGCTGAAATGCCGCACCGAGGGGATGGCGGTGCCAGCACCCATCTCGACCACCACGGGGCGCTTCACGCCCAGCAGCCAATGGTCTTGCCGGCGTGACTGGGCGGCCTGGCGCTCGTGCAGCCAGTCCCAGTCGCTGAACATCATGATGTTGGGGCGGGCCATGCCACCGCAGTGCGGGCAGCGGGGCGGCGCATTGCGCAGCAGGCACTGCTCCTCGTCCACGTCCGGCTCGAAATCATCTGCGGGCCAGATGGCCGGAGTGCAGCGCTTGAGGCACTGCAGGTGGTGGATGGAGCCATGGCATTCGTTGATGGCCGATGGATCGAACCCGGCTTTCTGGAATTGCCCGTCCACGTTGCTGGTGAAGACGCTGCAGCCGTTGTGCATGCCGGCCCCCCAGCGGCGCAGGATCTGGAAGCCCGCATGCGGTTGCGTCTTGCGGTACAGCTGCAAGCGATGGCCGTAGAAGCCCCAGGCCCGTGCCGGATAGTCGTGGAAGGTGTCCGGGCAGGAGATGCTGGCGAAGTCGATCCGCTCCCTGGCCAGTGCCGGGTAGGCGTTCCAGAAACCGGCGGTGCCCCGGAAGTCCGGCAGGCCCGAATCCACGCCCATGCCCGCGCCCGCTGCGACGATCAGCGCATCGGCCTGCAGCAGCAACTCGGCGGCGTGGTGCAGGGCATCGGTATTCAGGGTAAGGGCCGTGCAGGTGTGGCTGTCCATGCAGGCCATGGTAACCGTGGCCGCAGGCGGTGCCGGTTCAGCAGAACACCAGCGCCAGCAGCGCGGGGTCGTCCATGAGGTTCAGCAGCGCGTAGTCGGCCCAGCGGTAGGCGAGGTACAGGGCTTGGTCGATCCAGTGGTCCAGGGGCATGGGGGTGGATTATGGAGGCGCGGCCCCTGGGGGAAAGGCCGGGGTGGCCGGGGCGGGTATGCTGGCGGGATTGCGACAGACGCATGACAGACAGACAGACCGGCTACGACAATACCCGACAAGCAAGAACGAAGGAGCGCGCTACGCCCATGAGCCTGATCCAACCCCTGCCCGACGGCCCGCTCGACATCGTGGGCGATATCCATGGCGAGTACGAGGCGCTGGTGCAACTGCTCGGCCACCTGGGCTATGGCTCCGAGGGGCGGCATGCCGAGGGCCGCACGCTGGTCTTCGTGGGCGATTTCTGCGACCGCGGGCCCGACAGCCCGGCCGTGCTGGGCCTGGCGCAGCGCCTTGTGCAGGCGGGCCGGGCGGTGGCAGTGCTGGGCAACCACGAAATCAACCTGCTGCGCGAGGATGCCAAGGACGGCTCGGGCTGGTTCTTTGACGCGCGCATGGTGCGCGACCACGACAAGTACGCCCCCTCGGCGCGGCCCACACCGGCGCAGCGCCGCTCCATCGTGGAGTTTCTGTCGCAGTTGCCCATCGCACTGGAGCGCGATGACCTGCGCGTGGTGCATGCCGCCTGGCAGGACGAGCAGATCGCCGCCGCGCGCCAGTTGCCCCTGGGATCCGTGCGGCGCGAGTACGACCAGTGGGAAGAAGCCGCGACGGCGCAGGCCCGTGCCAGTGCGCTGGAGCAGCGCATGGCCCGCGAGCTGGAGCAGTGGCTGCATGGCCTGGAGAACAACCTGCACCAGCCGCCGTTTCTGCATGCGCATGCCGAGCACGAGGCCAACAAGCAGATGCTCAACCCCTTGAAGGTGCTGACCACCGGCGTGGAGAGCACCGGGCGCGAGCCCTTCTTTGCGGGCGGGCGCTGGCGTTTCACGCAGCGCCAGGCCTGGTGGGACGCCTACACCGACGAGGTGCCCGTGGTGGTGGGCCACTACTGGCGCCGCCTGCGCCCCATCGACCGCAGCGTGGTGGGCAAGGGCGATGCCGACCTGTTTGCCAACACGCACCCGCTGGCCTGGCATGGCAAGCGGGGCAATGTGTTTTGTGTGGACTTTTCCGTGGGCGGGCGCTGGACCGAGCGCAAGGCGGGCAAGGCGGTGGGGCATGACTTCAAGCTGGCGGCTTTGCGCTGGCCAGAGCGGGTGTTGCAGTTTGATGATGGGGTGGTGGAGGGGACTACGGGGTTTGGTTCTTAGGTCTTTTCTTTGGTCTTTGGTCTCTGGTGGCTTCGTGCCTTTGCCAGGCGCGCAGGCCGGGCCGAGACCCGGCTCCCGCACCAGCACAGGCATGCAGCAGACACAGCAGCACTGCCCCGCACATCTGCCGGCCCCAAAGTTGCCCTCCCCCGCCGGCGCCCGCTGCATGCGGCAAAGAAAACACACACACCCGGCAATGAAATTGCCCGGAGAATCGATCCCCCGCAGAATCAGCGCGCCCCACCCCGCCGTGGGCTTTTTTTTCTTCTTGCGCCCCCCGCATGCCCGCCCTCGCCATCGACAATCTCCCCCTGCCCTACCGCCGCGCCGCCGCCTGGTGGCTGGGCCTGTTCGGCCTGCCCTTCATGGCGTTTGCCTTCTGGCTGCTGCTCACCGGCGTCTGGCCACCGGTCGGCGAGTGGGCTCGCATGTCGCGCTGGCAGCCGGCAGAGGCCACTCTGCTGGCGGCCGATCTCACGGTGCGCCCAGGCAGCCGGGGCGGCCCCAGCCGCGAAGCCACGGCCACCTACCGCTACACCGTGGGGGAAGCGCAGTACACCAGCCAGCGCGTGGGCATCTCGCGCGGCGGTGACAACGTGGGCCGCTACCAGGCCGAGATGGCGCGCACGCTGGTGGGGTACCTGCAACGCGGCGAACCCGTGCGCATCTGGGTCAACCCAGCCAACCCGATCGAGGCCGCCATCGACCGCGAGCTGCGCTGGGACCTGCTCTCCCTGCATGCCGGATTTGCGCTGGTCTTTGGCGCCATCGGCATGGGGCTGCTGTTCTTCGCCCTGCGGCTGCACCGAGCGCCCCAGCCCGGCCCGGGCCTCCACGCCAAGGGCAAGGCCGGGGAGAACGCGCCCGGCCTGCCCCGCAGGTACGGCAACGTGTGGCTGCACCAGATGCCCGGTGGCGTGCGCGTGCACCTGCCCTATGGGCGTGACCTGCAGCGGCACATCGGTGCCATCGCTGGCGGCGCGCTCTTTCTCGGCATGGCCCTGGCGATAGGCAAGCTCATGGAGCGCGAAGAGGTGGTCCCCGCCATCTTCGCCGTGGTGTTCGGCCTGCTCGGCGTGGCCCTGTCCGCCAGCAGCCTTTTCACCCTGACCACCAGCCTGCACGCCGACCTGGACGAGCGCGGCATCCGCGTGCGCCGCCGCTTCCTCGGCCTGCCGCTGCACAGCCACCAGGTGCCACCGGGCATGGTCAAGCGCCTGGAACTCCTGCACGAGCAAACCACGGAGCACAGGGGCCGCGAGATCGCCTGGTACCGGCTGCTGGCCCAGCTCAAGAACGGCGGGACCATCGCCCTCACCGACAGCCTGGAGGGCGAGGATGCGGCACGCGGCCTGTACACCCAGGTGCTGGAGCGGTCGGGGTACCGGGGCTAGCCAGGGCCAGCCAATACCCACTATGCCGCCAATGCGGCAGCCCCGTGCGCGAACACATGGGCGAGCATGTGTGCCAGCACGGCCGCCTCCAGCCCCCGGCGCCAGTACAGCCAGCCCGCCAGCAGTCCAAAGGCGGCATTGCCCGCCACCACGTAGGCCACCACGGACGCCGTAAGCCCGCCAAACAGCACATGGGCCGCAGGCAGGTGGCCGGCCGCGAACAGCAAGGCGCTGAGCGCGATGGCCAACCAGGCGGTGCCGGCATGCAGTGCCCCACGCCCGCGCTGCAGCACGCGCCAGCCGGCCCAGGCCAGTGCGCTCATCACGCCCCAGCGCAACAGGATCTCTTCGGTCACCCCGCCGTAGAGCACGCGCACCAGCAGCGGCAGCTCGGGCAGCGTGCGCAGGATGGCCTCGGGCGCCCATTGCGCGGCGCCGGCAAGCAAAACCGCGCCCGCCCCCCCTCCCGCCAACCCCGGCAGCAACAGCGGGCGTGCGGCCGGCCACAGCGGCTGCCCCGCCACCAGGGCCGCGGCCACGGGTGCCTGCAGGCCCACGCGCGGCGCCAGCCGCGCACCGCCCCATGCGGCCAGGGCCAGCAGCAATGCCGACTGCAGCACCGTGGCCAGCCGCAGCGCCCAGGCAGGCATGGGCGCCGCAGCGCCCTCGGGCACCAGCGCAGGCAGGCCCAGCCAGGCCAGTGCGAACACGCCCGGCATGCCGGCGCGAAAGATCGCCTGCCACAAGGTCCATTTCGCTGCAATGTGTTGTCGAAGGTGCATGCCGTGGGGTTCACCCATCCAAGAGGGCGATGGGATGGAAGATGTTGATCGGCATCAAGCTTAGGGCTGGCCTGCTTTGCAAAGGCTTAGGGTGGGCTGAAGCCTTGCTGAAGAAGACGTGCACGGTGGGCGGCTGGTTTTTGCCCATCGGCATGATGGTTGCTGTGTGCCTTGGTTGAGGGCGGGAGCCGGGATGTGCGCCCGGCGGCGCACCTACTTTCTTTTTGCGCATGTACAGACTGGGGACATAGTGAACACCTGTGCGGGGACATGGTGAACACTTTTCATTAGACGGCGTTCGTGCTGGCCAGGTCAATCACCAGGCAGCGATGGTGGGCA
>JAESFW010000247.1_pt1 | contig 56831 bp, 55 predicted proteins | sample 9269481 | NCBI WGS metagenome assembly JAESFW01 (sample SAMN14515350, study PRJNA621654) | algae metagenome | isolation source: Lyngbya sp. HA4199-MV5 and co-occurring heterotrophs from soil with... | place: USA: Ahupuaa O Kahana State Park, Hawaii | collected 2009-07-21 | reverse complement strand
CAATGAATTCCTGTCTCAGGTTCATGGTGTTGCGAGCCTTCCATGGCATGGGGACCTCCGGCGAAAGTTCGCCCAAAGTGTTCACCATGTCCTCGCACACCTGTTCACCATGTCTCCGGTCTATACAACCCACCATTCAACCCACCAATAAAACAGGTGGTCTTTGACTGGCCGACTCGTTGGCGATGGACGCTGCGCGCATACGCGTCACGACCCACCCCCACAGCTCAACCCAAGCCCAAATCCAATTTTTACGCCAAATAAGTTGCGCTAAAGTCCTTATTCATTCAAAATTGGCCATCAAAAACTTCAAAAGAGACTTTATGACGGACATTACGAAGGTTCGGGCGCTTATCAACGAATCCGACGTCGCAAAAGAGTTTTTTACGCAACTTTCCTCGCGCGTAAAGAACTATCGAAGGACCACCCTTGACCATGGGGAGAAAATCGCCAACGCGAGCCGCAGTGATGTGGTCGAACTTTTTCGCCAGATGGAAGAATTGGACCTAGGCGTCTATCGCCTCGGACGACGTGGCCAGCCGACCCGCTTTGAATGGTCCGTGGCTATGGTCGAAACCGCCCGCGCAGCCCTCGGCGAAGGCGACGATGTGCTGCCGCTGGAAGATTCAGAGCTGTACATTGAGGAGAACTCCGAGGAGGAAGAGGAAGAGGAAGAGGGGGATCATATTGAGCACAGGTATGTGCTCCGCCGTGATCTCACTGCCCACTTCAGTCTGCCAGCTGACCTGACGAAAGTCGAAGCCGAACGTCTCTCAAAGTTCATCCTCACCTTGCCCCTGGACGAGTAGCCTGGGGCATTGATCCAGCACTATGCGGGACCTGAGCCCGCTGCTCCACCTGGTTGATTCTCATCATAGGGAGCAAAAGCCCCGCTGGGAGAACCATGCGGGGCTGGTGCACACCGCGCACCTAAGAGGCTGGTGCCGCGTGCTCTCGGGGTTTGTTCATTCCGGGCCATTCGCCGAGTAACACTCAGGCGCTGCTTACGCGCCCGGATTCTTGTAGCGCCCCCGCCAGTCGATAACGCCTGCGCCCAAGTCCATCCGGCATTCGTATTTCATCGTGTCACGCCTCCAGCCTTCCTGCTGGTCGATGAACGGGCGCGCCTCGCCTTCCAGGTACACGCGGACGATGCCCTCGATCTGCTTGGGATCAACTTCCGCAGCCTCACCGAGTCCATCGACACCAGTACGCCGGCCGGCCGCATTTTCTGCCACATGCTGAACACCTTCGCCGAGTTTGAACGGGCCATGTTTCGGGAGCGCTGCGCGGCCGGTTTCGAGGCCGCCAGGGCCAGGGGTCAGAAGTTCGGTCGGGAGCGCTCGCTACCTGCGAAAGTAGAGACCAAGCTCGTTCGCATGTACCAGTCGCACAAGTACACCATGCAGGCCTGGCCGATCATTTCGAGGTTCATGTTTCCAGCGTGAAGCGCGCAATCTACCGTGTGACCAAGCCTGATCACAGCAGCCTCAAATGAGGTGCAACGCTAGGTCGGTTCGGCTACGCTGCGTGTCTTATTACTGCTCTTGCACCACTTTATGACGCACGAATCCACTGGCACGCCTGCTGCACCACAGTACGACGATGTAATGTCTTTGCTCGGCAACGTGGTTTTCGAAATGCAGCAAACTGAGCAAGTCGTCCACTTGCTGATGTCTGTTTGCTTCGGCTTTTCGATTGAGAAGTCGATTGAGCAACTAAAGGCAGTCTATGCAAAAAAGACCCTGGGCCAGTTTCAAGACCTCCTCCGCGATCAAGTTGGCTTGAGCCCCGCCTTCGACGAGTTGATGGCTGACTTTGTTAAGCGTCGCAACTTTGCAATTCACAACCTGACTCGGAACACCATTTTTCGGATTGACACTGACGAAGGACGAACCAAGCTGCATGGATTTTTGGAGGACCTTCGTCACATAAATCATGTCGTGAAGTTCACGTTCATCGCATTGACAGAGATGTGGTTTCGAAAGGCGGGCAAGCTTGACGCGCGATCAACAGAGCGATCTGAGCAGGTTCGCTCCTGTCCCTTCTATGACGAGATTGAGTTGTTCATACCCACGCTCAGGTCCACTTTTGGCAAAGCTAACGCCGACTAGGCTGTGGGCAAATAGCATTGCGCGTTCAAATTTAGGATCTGTTCGGCGGTTCCGCAGCCTTACGCTCCGAGCGGCAAAATGTTGGTTCGAAAACCCCAGTCTCCGCCAGAGCATCCACAGACAAGCGCCTTCCAAGGCGCTTTTTTGTTCTGCCCAGCCATACAGCAGATGGATATCGGCCGATTGGCCTCCCCGCCCTCCAGCCCGGCGGGCGTCCTACTCGACGTAAGACAGAGGCAGCGCCGTCGTGAACTTCAGCTCTTCCATCGCAAAGCTGGACGACACATCGAACAGTTGGGTGCCTGCAATCAAGCGCTTGTACACCTTGCCATAGGCCGCAATGTCGGGCACCACGACGCGCAGCAGGTAGTCCACGTCACCGCTCATGCGGTAGAACTCCACCACCTCGGGAATGGCCTGGACCGTGGCGCGAAAGTGCTCGAACCACTCTTCGGTGTGGGTGCTCGTGCGCACCGACACGAACACCGTGACCCCTACGTTCACCTTGGCTGCGTCCACCAGGGCGACCTGGCGGGTGATCACCCCCATCTCCTTGAGGCGCTGGACACGCCGCCAGCAGGGGGTGGCCGAAAGACCCACGCGGGCGGCCATGTCCGCGATGGGTGTCTCGGCATCGATCTGAAGGATCTCTATCAATTTGCAATCAATAGAATCCAATTTTACTTTGGCCATGGTTTTGGGATTTTTATTCCAATTTTACGGCTGATCCCTGGAAAGATTGCAAGCCCTTGCTGCATGGGCCCGCCGAGAATTGGGCGCCATGGAAGAAATTTATCTCGACGCCAACGCCACGACACCGGTACTCCCCCAAGCGCGCCTTGCGGCCCTGGCGGTGATGGGCGAAGCCTTTGGCAACCCCAGCAGCATCCATGGCAGTGGCCTGAAGGCGCGGGCGCTCATGGAGCAGGTGCGCGACCGCGCCCGCCGCTTGCTGGGTGCGGCCGGTGGCCAACTGTGTTTCACCAGTGGCGCCACCGAAGGCATACAGACGGCCGTGCTGTCGGCCCTGACCGAACTGCGCCGCCGGCGCGATGCCGGCGAAATCCAACAACCTCTGCTGCTGCTTTACGGGGCCACCGAGCATAAGGCGGTGCCGGAGGCACTCAGGCACTGGAATGACCTGCTGGGCCTGCACTGGCCGGTGCGCGCCATTCCGGTGGACCACCAGGGGCAGCACGACCTGGCCTGGCTGCGCCAGCAGGCGCCGCAGGCCGGGCTGGTGTGCACGATGGCAGCCAACAACGAGACCGGTGTGGTCAGCGACCTCGATGGCATCCGCGCGGCGCTGGCGGACAGCAGCGCGCTGTGGCTGGTCGACAGCGTGCAGGCCCTGGGCAAATTGCCGCTGCATCTGGCCGAGCGCCGCATCGACTATGCCCCCTTTTCCGGGCACAAGCTCTATGCGCCCAAAGGCATCGGCATGCTCTACGTGCGCGAAGGCGCACCCTTCACCCCGCTGATGACAGGGGGCGGGCAGGAAGGCGCGCTGCGCGCCGGCACCGAGAACATCGCAGGCATTGCCGCGCTGGGCGAGGTGCTGCGGGCGCTGGAAGCAGGGGACACCTTCGCGAACCAGGAGACACTGCGGGCGCACCGCGAGCGCCTGGCGCGGGCACTGACCGAGGCCTTCCCCGGGCTGCTGTTCAATGCCCCACCATCGCTGTGCCTGCCGACGACGCTGAACTTTGCCGTGCCCGGCCTCGCTTCCAGGCTGCTGCTGGACCTGTTCGATGCCGCCGGCCTGCGCGTCAGCGGTGGCTCGGCCTGCAGCGCGGCCAAGGCCCAGCCCAGCTATGTGCTGGAGGCCATGAACCTGCCCGCCTGGCAGAGTTCGGCGGCGGTGCGCCTGTCTTTCGGTGCGGCCGACTCATCCGAGCTCATCGAGCGTGCTTGTGCGCGCATCCGGGCCTGTGGCGACTCGCTGCGCGCCCATGGTTTGATGGCCCATGCCCCCGCCAGCAACACCATGCCGACCGGTTTGGTGACCCGCTTCGTGGCCGACGGTGCCTGCTGCTACCTGGTGGCCGATGCCACACACCGCCACTGCGTGCTTATCGACCCCCTGCCCTCACACGCCGAACAGATCACGCAGTGGCAGCGCCGCCACCAGCACACCCTGGTGGCCGTGCTGGCAACCACCCGCCGTACCGAACATGCCGCATCGGCGGCCGCCTTGAGCGCCGCCTTCCCGGAATCCATGCAGGCCTTGGGGTCCGTAGACCCCCTCGGGTGGCCGCAAGGTGCGCAGCAGATTGAGCTGGGCCAGCACCGCATCACGCGACTGGCGTCCCCGGAAGGCAGCGCCGATGCGGCCGCCTATGTCCTGCACACGCCCGACCAAGACCAGTTGGCCTTTGTGGGAACCTCCGTCATGGCAGACGCGGGCTCGCTGCACTGGTTGACGCAGGCCTTGGCACCCCATGCGCTGCTGCTGCCCGGTCACGACGACGCACAGCACTTCGCCTGGACCCTGGGCCAACCATTGCGCCCCAAGGCACGGCATGCCGAGCCAGAGGCCCTGGCACTGTCCCGCGAGCGCTGGCACCTGCAGTTCCCGACGTCCCCGGCCCCGCTGCTGGTCGATGTGCGCGAACCCTACGAGCATGCGCTGGGCGGCAGGCCCGATCTGGGGCCAGGCGTCCACCCGAACAATGTTCAGTCGGTTCCCCTGGGCAGCCTGCTCAATGCCCTGCCCGCCTGGCTGCAGCTGGAAGCCGATACGCCCGTGCTGTTCTACTGCCGCAGCGGCAACCGCAGCGCGCAGGCGGCGCGCGCGCTGCGCCGCCTGGGCCATGCCAACGCCTGGAGCCTGGAGGGCGGCCTGGCGCTTTGGACGGCGCAGGCAGCACCGCCGGCTCTGTCCCGTTGAACGGATGCAAGGGCCAGCGCGCCTCCAGTTGCGCAGGGGGTTTCTGGCGGTGGCGCGCAGATAAAATCGTTCGCGACCCCAGGTTCCTGCAACCACAGCCTCCGCCAGTGAAGGGAACCACAAGCGCCCTTGGGGGCGCTTTTTTCTGGATACCCCCGCTGCTCACACATGACCGCAAGCCCCGATCCCAGCCCCCTGCGCAAACCCCTCCTCATCGTCGCCGCCGGCAAGACCTTCGCCGACATCCGCGAGGCCCAGGGTGATTTCGACGACTGGATCGCCGCAGGCCTGGGCGATGCATTGCCCCTGCAGCGCATCAATGCGCAGCACGAGGCGGCCAGGCTTCCCGATCCGTCCGAACTGTCGGCCGTGGTGGTCAGCGGCTCGCATGCCATGGTGTCGCACCGTGAACCCTGGAGCGAGCAATTGGCGCTGTGGATGCGCCGCTGTGTCGAGGCCCGGGTGCCGGTGCTGGGCATCTGCTACGGGCACCAGTTGCTGGCGCATGCGTTTGGCGGGCAGGTGGACGACCTGCCGGGCGGGCCGGAGGTGGGCACACACACCGTGCGGCTGATGGCCGAGGCTGGGCAGGATGCGCTGCTCGCCGGGCTGCCGGGCCAGTTCCCGGCGCAGCTGGTGCACTACCAGTCGGTGCTGCGCCTGCCCGAGGGCGCCGTGCGGCTGGCGCGCAGCGACATGGAGCCCCACCAGGCCTTCCGGGTGGGCGCCTGTGGCTGGGGCGTGCAGTTCCACCCCGAGTTTTCGGTCGAGGCCATGCGGGGCTACCTGGCCCATGTGAACGCCACGCGCGATGCCGCCAGCCAGCTGGAGGGAACGGCAGCCTCCACGCCCCATGCCGCCAGCCTGCTGGGCCGCTTCGCCGCGCTGGCGGGGGCACGCGAGCTGCAGGGCGCCGCTGCCGCCTGATCCCGCGCACGAGCGGGCCGACTTCGAGAAGTAGTTCACAGCCCCTGCGGCCAAAGCCATTCGATTGCCCCGGCAAGGCCTTGCGGGCCGGCCCGCAAGGCCCTACGCTGCACACACTTGGGCGCGGCCGGCGTTCTTTCTCCCCACAGGGACAGCAGCAGCCCGGCAGGCACGCAAGCCAATGTGCAGGTAGTTCACGGTGTGCCGCAGGCATGCCGATCCATCGTCTTCGACTGGAGTGGGCCCATGAAGCATGTGCGCATCGTTGTTGCCGCGGCCGCCGCGGTGCTTGCCTTCCCGAGCCCGCAGGCGCTCGCCCAGGCGACCCTCTCGCTGAACGACGGAGTGCTGCGCATCCCCAGCGTGTCCGTGGGAGCGGATGTCTATACCAACGTCATCCTGCGCTTCGGGGCCGACGGGCGCTTCAGCCTGGAGTCGGCCACGCCGCCCGCCGGCAACCCGCCGCCTGCCGGGGGCGTGGCACAGACCATCCAGCTGGGCTACGCGCCCCAGCCCAACACCCAGTACTGGTACGACGGACCGAACCGCCGCGTGGCCACCTGCTCGGGCCTGGCGCAGGCCAGCATCACCCTGAAGGTGCCGGCCAATGCCACGGCCCAGGCCAAGGTGCCGCTGGTCATCAGCCTGGCGGGCTGGGCGCCCAGCGGCAACCCGCCCGCACCCGTGCCGCAGGACCCCGCCGGGCTGGACCAGTTCAGCGCCGCCGGCATGGCGGCCGCCACCTTCGAATACCGCGGCTGCGACAACTGGAGCAGCCCACTGATCGCACGCACCCATGCGGACGAGAGCTACGACATCGCCAGCTCCGACTTCGGCCTGGGCCTGGCGGCGATCAAGGCGGCCGTGGCCGCGCGCAACCTGCCCATCGACACCAGCCGCATCGTGGTGGCGGGCACCTCGTTCTCCAGCAACCTGATCTTCACCGTGGCCACCCAGCACCGGCTGCAAGGGGCGATCGCGCTGGCCGGCGGCTGCGACTACAACTGCAACGCCACGGGCACGATCTACGAGCAACCCAATGATTTCCGCATCAATGGTGCGCCCATCCGGGTGGCCGCCATCTCGGGCAGCGGCGACACGCTGTTCCCGCCCATGGGCCTGGGCAGCTCGGGCTACGGGGCATCGGGTGCGCGGGCACGCATCCTCGGCGCCATCCCCGACGCAGCCAAACGCCCTGCGGCCTTCTACACCTACGTCGCCCCCGGCGCAGGCCACGAGGTCAACGCCGCCATGTGGGGCAAGGCCCGCACCTATGCGCAGTGCATGACCAATGTGCGCCCTGCGGGCGAGTGCGCGGCAGATGACCGCTGATCCGGACTGACAAGGCCCATACCCGGCGCTCAACCTGCGAAGGCCGATCTCGGGGATTCATTGCGCTGTGCGCCGCGCATGGCGCCTGGGACTGGCGCGGCCCAGGCCTGTGCTCCCGCACAAGGGCCTGCGAGCGCCTCTCAGGGCGTGCCCATCTCAATAGGTCACCGTGACCTGCAGGGTATCGGTGTAGGTGCCGGCGGGCAGCGCCGTGGGGTTCGACTTGTTGATCTGGCCATGGATGGGCAGCGAAAACGCTGCGCCATTGGCGGGCACGTTGATGCCGGTGATGGCCGAACCCGCGGGGTAGGGTTGCGTGTGCGCGGCATCGCGGTACAGCTCGTAGGGAATGTAGGCGGTGGTGCTGCCATGGCGCATGGCCCGCGAGCCCACGCCGATGCCCGAGCCCTGCCCCGCGTAGGAACCCGAGCCGACCTGGACGCTGATGCCCAGCACTTCGGGCGAGCAGACGAGTTGCGTGGGGCCGGAAACGCCTTCGCCACCCGCGGGCGTGGCCGTGACGATGCCGGTGAAGGTGCCGGGGCGCGAGCCGAAATCCAGGGTGCCGAAATTCAGGCCGGTCGTTGCGCCGGAGCTGCCGGCGACCATGCAGCCCGCCGTGAGCTGCATCTGCGCCTGCAGGGTGCCGCCCAGCGTGCCTGCCGCTGCCGCGCCTGCCACCAGGCAGCCGGCCAAGGCAAGGCCTGTTGCCAGCCACCCGTGGCGGCCTGACGGTTGTTGTCGTTTGCCCGCGTCCATCGCGTTTACCTTGAAGTATTCCCGGAATGTCTTTGCCTGCCGGGCCATGGGCCTTGGCCACCTTCGGCCACGCCCATTACCCTTTTCGAACCCACCATGGACTGAACAACGGTGCCTGTAGCTCGACCCGAGCAAATCGTGCCTGTAGCTCGACCCGAGCAAATCGTATCAGGTTGTAAACAAAATATGTAGAGGGTTCTCCTCAGACGGGCGCCCGGGGGAGTTCCCGCACACCCCACCGGTTCAATCCACCCGCGGGACAATGGCACTGCCTGCGCTTGCCATGACCCCTCAGACCCTGCTCACTGCACTCCTGCCCCTGATGGCCGACCTGGCACAGGACCTGCCCGAGGCCGAGCGCTACCGGCGCCTGCTGGAAGCCCTGCGCGTGCTGCTGCCCTGCGACGCCACGGCCTTGCTGCGCCTCGACGGCGAATGGCTGGTGCCGCTGGCCGTCAACGGCCTGTCGCGCGACACCATGGGGCGGCGCTTTCGCGTGGCCGAGCACCCGCGCTTCGCCCAGTTGCTGGCCGCCCCCGGCCCCGTGCGTTTTGCCGCCGATGGCGGCCTGCCCGACCCCTTTGACGGGCTGGTGGAAGGCGTGCAGGGCCACCTGCCGGTGCACGACTGCATGGGCTGTGCGCTGCAGGTGGATGGCCGGCCCTGGGGCCTGGTCACCCTGGACGCACTGGAGCTGGGCCGCTTCTCGCGCGTGGCGCTGACCACGCTGCAGGCCTTTGCCAGCCTGGCGGCCGCCAGCGTGGCAGTGGCCACGCGCATGCATGGCCTGGCGGCCGAGGCCGAGGGCGAGCGCCAGCGCGCCGACATCTATGCCACCCAGGCAACTGGGGCGCGCGGCGGCCCACGCCAGCTCATCGGCCACAGCGTGGCGCACAAGCGCCTGCTCCAGGAGATCGCCCTGGCCGGCCCCACCGATCTGTGCGTGCTGGTCCAGGGCGAGACCGGCACCGGCAAGGAGCTGGTGGCCCAGGCGCTGCATGCCGCATCGCCACGCGCCAGGAAGCCCATGGTCAGCATCAACTGCGCGGCCCTGCCCGACAGCCTGGTGGAGAGCGAGCTCTTCGGCCATGTGCGCGGCGCCTTCACCGGCGCGGTGGGTGAGCGGCGCGGCAAGTTCGAACTGGCCGATGGCGGCACCCTGTTTCTGGACGAAGTGGCCGAGCTGCCCCTGCCCGTGCAGGCCAAGCTGCTGCGTGTGCTGCAAAGCGGCCAGCTGCAGCGCCTGGGCTCGGACCGCGAGCACCGGGTGGACGTGCGCCTGATCGCGGCCACCAACCGCGACCTGGCGCGCGAGGTGCGCGAGGGCCGCATGCGTGCGGACTTCTACCACCGCCTGAGCGTGTACCCGCTGCAGGTACCCCCGCTGCGCGAGCGCGGGCGCGATGTGCTGCCCATTGGCGGCTTTTTCCTGGAAGAGGCGCGCTCGCGCATGGGGCTGGGTGGCGTGCGCCTGGATGCCAGCGCCCAGGCCGCCCTGCTGGCCTACGGCTGGCCCGGCAATGTGCGCGAGCTGGAGCACCTGCTGGGCCGCAGCGTGGTCAAGGCGCTGGGCCGGCATGCGCAGCGCCCGCGCATCCTCACCCTGTCGGCCGAGGACCTGGACCTGGGCAATGCCGCTGCGGCCATGGCCGCCACCGCACCCGCCGCAGAGCCCTCCGCGCCTGCCGGCCAGCTGGGCCTGCGCGATGCGGTGGACCAGCTGGAGCGGCGCATGGTGCTCGATGCGCTGGCGCAGCATGGCCAGCAATGGGCGCCCGCCGCACGGGCCTTGCGTATCGACCCCGCCAACCTGGCGCGCATGGCCAGGCGCCTGGGCATAGCGCGGGCGCCCTCCTGAGCGCGCCTATTCCAGCGCCGAGGCCGGCCCGAAGAACTCGAAGCGCGACTGCGCATCGGGCACGCCCCAGTCGCGCAGGCCGCGGCGCACCTGCTGCATGAAGGGCTTGGGCCCGAGGAAATAGGCGTCCACATCGCGCGTGCCGCCGGGCAGCCAGCGCTGCAGCAGGTCCAGGCCGAGGCGGCCCACGGCGTGCGGCAGGCCGGGGGCGCCCTGGGTCACCTCGTCGTAGCAGTAGTAGCGCTGCAGCAGCCCCGGGTGGCGCGCGGCAGCCGCGTCGATGTGCTCGCGGAAGGCGTGCACCGCGCCGTTGCGCGCGCAGTGGATGAAGGTCACCGGGCGCTCGGCGGCCAGCGCCTGCTCCAGCAGGGCCAGCGTGGGCGTGATGCCCACGCCGCCGCTGATCAGCACCACGGGGCGCTCGCCCTCGGCCAGCACGAAGCCGCCCGACGGGGGCAGCAGCTGCAAGGTGTCGCCCTCGTGCACCGCGTCGTGCAGGTGGTTCGATGCCACGCCGCCCGGTTCGCGCTTGACGCTGATGCGGTAGCTCTGCCCATTGGGCGCGGCCGAGAGCGAGTAGTTGCGCCGGATGTCCTTGCCCTGCACCACCAGGCACAGCCCGATGTACTGGCCCGGCGCAAAGTCCATGAGCGCGCCGCCATCGGCCGGTGCGAGGTAAAAGGAAGTGATCTCTGCGCTCTCGCGCACCTTGTGCTGCACCGTGAAGGCGCGCTGCCCGCGCCAGCCGCCAGGTGCCGCGGCCTGCGCGTCGTAGCGCGCGCGCTCGGCGCCGATCAGGATGTCGGCCAGTTGCCCGTAGGCGGCCGTCCACGCGTCCATCACGGCATCGGTCGCCACCTCGGCGCCCAGCACGTCGCGGATCGCGCGCAGCAGGCAGCGGCCGACGATGGGGTAGTGCTCGGGCAGCACCTGCAGCGCCACATGCTTGTTCACGATCTGCGTGGCCAGCGGACCCATGGCCTCCAGCCGGTCGATGTGTTTCGCATACATCAGCACCCCATTGGCCAACGCGCGCGGCTGGTCGCCCTTGGCCTGGTGGGTCGCGTTGAAGAAGGGCCGCACCTCGGGGTGCTCGTCCAGCAGCATCTTGTAGAAGTAGGTCGTGAGCGCCTCGCCCCCTTGTTCGAGCAGGGGCACGGTGGACGAGACAATGGCGCGTTGGGAATCGGTGAGCATGGAGGGGTGCACGGGGGTCGAGTGGATGAGGCCCTGTGCAGTGCAACCGCCGTGCCGGCCCGCAGGGCCTTTTGAATCAATCACTTGCACCGATAACCAGTCACAACGACTTGCATCAATACAAGTCGTTATGACATTGCAATGTCGAAATGACTGCCGCTACGGCGGCCCCCATCTCCCTGCGAGGGTGCGGGGTTTGGGCAGGGAACGTATGCTCCCTTGCAGGCTTCAGCCCCCTCGCCCCGCTGCCAGCCAGAGATGGCTGCGACACCACGACTTCCATCCATGCACCTATCTCCTCCCCCAAGCGACATGGCGTCCCGCCGGCTTGCGAAAAAGGTCCGCAAGCTCGAACGCCAGCTGGCTCGCCTGGACCCGACACAGGACTCCACGCTGCACAAGCAGCTGCATGAGGAGCTCGACCTCACCCGGGCCACCCTTGCGTCGTACTCCGAGTTCCTGGCCGAGCGCCGCCCCCAGGCACCCGCCAGGTCCCAAGGAGCCCTGATCACCGTGGCACTGCTGGGGCTCGCGGCGCTCGTCGGTCTCGCCATCCTCCACCAATACGCCTGACGGGCATGGCCATGCTCCCCGCCAGCCTCACCACCCAGCTCTCCCGGCTCCGAGCCGTCTTGACGCACCACCTGGGCGATGGCCTGCGCGCCATCCACCTCTACGGCTCTGCGGTGGATGGCGGCCTCCAGCCGCGCAGCGACATCGACCTCATGGTGACCGTGGCCGAGCCGCTGGCCGAAGCTGAACGGCAGGCGCTGATGCGCGAGCTGCTGGCCCACTCGGCTCCGCCCGGCAGCCCCGGCGCACTGCGGGCGCTGGAGGTCACGGTGCTCGCGCTCGGAGAGGTCCAGCCCTGGCGCTACCCCGCGCGGCGCGAGATGCAGTTTGGCGAATGGCTGCGCGAGGACATCGTGGCAGGCCGCTTCGAGCCCGCCATGGCAGACCCCGACCTGGCCATCCTGCTCACCAAGCTGCGGCTGCACAGCATGGCACTGCTGGGGCCGCCCGCCGCGGAACTGTTCGCCCCGGTGCCCGCCCGCGATTTCCGGCAGGCGCTGGCCGACACCATCGCGCAGTGGAATGCGCCACCCGACTGGCAGGGCGAAGAAGCCCCCATCCTGCTGGCGCTGGCGCGCATCTGGTACAGCGCCAGCACCGGCGCGATCACCTCGAAGCACGCAGCCGCCGCCTGGGCGGCCGAGCGCATGCCGCTGGAGCACGCTGCCATCCTCCAGCGCGCGGCGCAGGCCTATCTGCGTGGTGGTGAGGACGATGGGCTGGCCGCCATGCCCGGCGCAGTGGCCGCCACCATCCACTGGTGCAAGCAGCGCATCACGCCGCTGGTTGCAACGGCTCAGGACTGAGCAGGGCCTTCGCGCCAGCGCAGCGCCTCGATCACCAGCGCCAGTGCGGGCGCGATCTGCCGCCGGTTGGCGTAGTACAGGTGGTAGGGCGAGAAGCTCGGCCACCAGTCCTGCAGCACCGGTACCAGCCGGCCCTGCTCGGCGTGCGGCTGCACCAGTTCCAGGGGCACGTAGCAGAAGCCCAGGCCGTCGAGCGCGGCCTGCAGCATCAGCGGCGTGGTGTTGAACACCGTCTGCCCCTGCACGCGCACGACCAGGCTCTGCCCGTCCTTCTCAAAATCCCAGGCATACAGGCCGCCGTGGGTGGGCAGGCGCAGGTTCACGCACTGGTGCCCGGTCAGGTCGTGCGGGGTGGCAGGCAGCGCCCTGCCTGCCAGGTAGGCCGGCGATGCGGCCACCGCCATGCGCAGCGGGGGGCCAATGCGCACGGCCACCATGTCCTTGTCCACCCGGTCGCCCACGCGCACGCCCGCGTCGAAGCGCTGCGAGGCGATGTCGGTGAAGGCGTAGTCCACGCTGAACTCGATGCGGATGTCGGGGTACTCCTTGAGCAGCGGGTGCAGCCGCGGCCAGAGCACCGTGGCGATGGCATGGTCGTGCGCGGTGATGCGCACGGTGCCCGCCGGCTTGTCGCGCAGGGCGCTGAGCGCACCCAGCTCGGCCTCGATCTCCTGCAGGCGCGGCGCCAGCGTGGCCAGCAGACGGGCCCCGGCCTCGGTGGTGGAGACGCTGCGCGTGGTGCGGGTGAGCAGGCGCACGCCCAGTCGGGCCTCCAGCGCCAGCATGGCGTGGCTCAGGGCCGAGCGCGACAGGCCCAGTTGCGCCGCGGCCCGGGTGAAGCTGCGCTCGCGCGCCACCACCACGAAGGCCTGCAGGTCGTTGAGGTTCTCTCGGGACATTGGTGAATTCGCTGCACAGGTGTGTGCCGATTTTCCCATCTTCTCAACCAAAGCAGCGCTGCCTACAGTGACTGCACCACCCTGCTTTCCCCCCAATCCTCCATGCACACCACCCTCATGCAAACCGCCGTGGCGCTGGCCGTGGCCCAGGCCGGCACCGCCATGGCCGCAGACGACGCCGCTGCGGCGGCCAGCGCCCAACAGATCACGCGCGCAGGCACCCAGGCTTCAGCCACGGGGCCCGAGACCTTCTTCACCGGCCGCGTGCGGGTCGATCCCGTCTGGCCCGCCGACAAAGGCATCAGCGCCTCGGGCGCCCACATCACCTTCGAGCCCGGCGCCCGCTCCGCCTGGCACACGCACCCCGCAGGCCAGCGGCTGGTGGTGGTGTCGGGTGTAGGCCGCACCCAGCAGTGGGGCCAGCCGGTGCAGGAGATCCGCCCTGGCGACGTGGTCTGGTGCCCGCCAGGGGTCAAGCACTGGCATGGCGCCGCACCCGGCACCGCCATGACCCACCTGGCCGTGACCGGCACGGTGGATGGCAAGAACGTCGAATGGATGGAGAAGGTCAGCGATGAACAGTACAACGCACGTTGAACGCCGAACCGCCATGGCCGCCGGCCTGGTGGCAGCCTTGTCCATGGTGACGGCTCCGGCCCTGGCTGCGGATGCACCACCTGCCGCAGACAGCCCCCTCTCACCGCGCCAGCAGGCCATCGTGCCCATCGCGGCGTTTGCCGCGGCGGGCGACATCGCCCGCCTGTCCACGGCACTGGGCCAGGGCCTGGATGCCGGGCTCACGGTGAGCGAGGTGTGCGAGGTGCTGGTGCAGCTGTATGCCTACGCGGGCTTTCCGCGCAGCCTGAACGCGCTGGGCGAGTTCATGAAGGCGCTGGAGGCGCGCCGCCAGCGCGGCATCCAGGATGCTCCGGGCCGCGCCCCGGGCCGCCCCATCCCCCAGGGCGATGCCCTGCTGGCGGCCGGCACGGCCAACCAGACGCGCCTGTCGGGCGCGCCCGTCAAAGGCCCGCTGTTCGACTTTGCACCCGCCATCGACACCTACCTCAAGACCCATCTGTTCGGCGACATCTTCGAGCGCGACAACCTGGACTGGCCCAGCCGGGAAATCGCCACGGTGGGCATGCTCTCGGCGCTGCCGGGGGCCGAATCGCAGCTGCAGTCGCACATGCGCATCAGCATGAACGTGGGCCTGGCGCCCGGCCAATTGCGGCAACTGGTGCAGGTGCTGGGCGAGCGCGTGGATGCCGCGCATGCGGCACGCGCTGATGCGGCACTGGCGCGGGCCCTGGCAGCGCGCGCGGGCTAGGAATGCAACTGCGTTTCATGAGCCCCGCTCATGAAGGCATGCGCGGCAGGGGGCCCTGAACGGCCCGCCAAGTCCTTACGATGGTTTGCCCAGGGCGCGCCGCGCGCCCTTTGTTCAACACCACGCAAGACCCACCCCATGCAAACCATTGGCTATGCCGCCGACGGCGCCAGCGCGCCGCTCAAGCCCTATTCCTTCCAGCGCCGGGGCCTGCGCCCTGACGATGTGGCGATGGAGATCCTGTACAGCGGGGTCTGCCATTCCGACCTGCACCAGGCCCGCAACGACTGGAGCGAATGGGGCCCCACCCGCTACCCCGTGGTGCCCGGGCACGAGATCATCGGCCGCGTCACCGCCGTGGGCAGCGCCGTCACCCGCCACCGCGTGGGTGACGCGGTGGCCGTGGGCTGCATGGTCGACTCCTGCCTGGCCTGCGACCAGTGCCGGGCCGGTGAAGAGCAGTTCTGCCGCGAGGGCATGACGGCCACCTACAACGGCCGCGACCGAGTCACCGGCGACACCACCTATGGGGGCTACTCCAAGCACCTGGTGGTGCGCCAGGAGTTCGCGCTGTCGGTCCCCGAGGGGCTGGACCTGGCCCGCGCCGCGCCGCTGCTGTGCGCGGGCATCACCACCTACTCGCCGCTGCGCACCTGGGGCGTGGGCCCCGGTAGCCGCGTGGCCGTGGTGGGCCTGGGCGGACTGGGGCACATGGCCGTGAAGCTCGCGGCCGGCCTGGGCGCGCAGGTCACGGTGATCAGCCGCAGCGCACGCAACGCCGCCGAAGCCAAGGCCCTGGGTGCGGACAGCGTGCTCGTGTCCGGCGACAGCGCCGCCATGGCGGCCCAAGCCTCGGCGTTCGACCTGATCATCGACACCATCCCCGTGCAGCATGATGTGACGCCTTACATGCACCTGTTGGACGTGGACGGCACCCTGGTGCTGGTGGGCCAGATCGGCGCGCTCGACCCCACGACCTCGGCCCCCATGGTGTTCGGGCGCCGGCGCATCGCGGGCTCGCCCATCGGCGGTATTGCCCAGACGCAGGAGATGCTCGATTTCTGCGCGCGCAAGAACATCCTGCCCGAGTGCGAGGTCATCCGCATGGACCAGATCAACGAGGCCTTCGAGCGCATGCAGCGCTCGGACGTGCGCTACCGCTTCGTGATCGACATGGCCTCGCTGTCCCTGCCTGCGTGACAGGGGAAAGGCGCCGGCACTCTGGCTCCTTTCCCTGACCTCAGGCCACGCTGCGGATGGGGAGCGCCCGGATGCGCTTGCCCGTGGCCGCAAAGATCGCGTTGCACAGTGCGGGCGCGATGGGTGGTACCGGCGGCTCCCCCACCCCGCCCGCAGGCACGCCATGGTCGTCGTTGACCAGGTGGGTGCGTATCACCCGGGGCGAGGCATGGTGGCGCAGCACCTCGTAGTCGTGGAAGTTGCTCTGCACCGCCCGCCCCTGGGCAAAGGTGATCTCGCCCAGCAGCGCCAGGCCCAGGCCCATGACCACACCGCCTTCGAGCTGCGCACGGATGCGCTCGGGGTTGACCTGGGGACCGCAGTCGATGGCGATGTCCACCGCATGCACCGTGACCGCGCCCTTGTCGTCCACGGCCACATGCACGACGGCGGCGGTGTAGCTCAGAAAGCTGTAGGCGAATGCCAGCCCCAGGCCCTGCCCCGGGGGCAGTTTGCGGCCCCAGCCGGCGCCCTGTGTGGCGGCTTCGAGCACATCGCGCATGCGGCCCATGTCGACCGGGTAGACCTCGGGCGACTCCGAGTAGTTGAAGCTATCGGACAGGGCCGTCGGCAGGATCTTGCGGCGCGGCCCGATCAGGTCTAGGGCAAAGCGCCGCGGGTCCGTGCCCGCCTGGTGGGCCAGCTCGTCGATGAAGCTCTGCACCGCGAAGGCGTGCGGAATGTTCGACACCGAGCGGAACCAGCCGATGCGCGTGTGCGCATCGACCTCGGCGCCCTCGATGCGCACGTGGGGGATGGCGAACGGCACGTTGATGGCCGACATGCCCATCTCGAACGCCGCCGGCCCCTTGCCCCCGAAGAGGGTGGTGATGGAGGGCGCGGCGGAGCGGTGCAGCCAGGCCTGGGGCATGCCCCGGGCATCGGTCGCGGCCTCCAGGCGCTCCACCGACACGGTGTGGAAGTAGTCGTGGCGGATGTCGTCGTCGCGCGTCCATACCAGCTTGACCGGGGTGCCGGGCATCTCGCGCGCCACCAGCGCCGCCTCGGCCACGTAGTCGGGCTTGGACTTGCGGCCAAAGCCGCCGCCCAGCAGCATCACGTGCAGCTGCACCTGTTCCGGCTTGATGCCCAGCACCCCCGCCACGCTGGCCACGCCGGCCTGCGGGTTCTGGATCGAGGCCCAGACCTCGCACCGCCCTGGGTGGACGACCGCGGTGGCCACGGGCGGCTCCATGCTGGCATGGGCCAGGTGCGGCAGGTAGTACTCGGCCGCCAGCTTGCGGTTTGCGGGCGCGGCCTGCAGGGCAGCGGCCGCATCGCCATCGCTGCGCATGGCCTTGGCCGGCGCGCGCACCAGGGATTCGAGTTGTTTTCGGTACTCGGCAGAGTCGTAGCCGGCGTGGGGGCCGTCGTCCCACTCGGCCGCGAGTGCCATGCGGCCCTGCATGGCGGCCCAGGTGGTGCGGCCCACGACCGCAATGCCCCCGAGCGGCTGGAAGTTCGGCGCCCCCTTCAGCGCCGGCAGCTCCACCAGCCGCAGAACGCCCGGAACGGCCAGCGCCTTGTCGCGCTGCGCCTGCCGGAGCGTGCCGCCCAGCACCGGCGGGCGGGCGACCACGGCATAGACCATGCCGGGCAGGCGCACGTCCATGCCGTACACGGCCTTGCCCTGGCCGATGTCGGCCAGGTCCACGGCAGGCACCCGGCCCTTGCCGATGTAGCGGAACTGGGCCGGTGCCTTGAGCCGGAGCGCACTGCCCTGCGGCACGGGCACCGCTGCGGCGGCGGCCGACAGCTCCCCGTACCCCAGGCTGCGGCCCGTGGGCACATGCAGCACGCGGTGCTGCTCTGCCCGCACCTCGCCCACCGGCACGGCCCAGCGCGCGGCTGCGGCGGTCTCCAGCATCTGCCGCATGGCAGCACCGACGCGGCGCATGGGCATCAGGAAGTGGCGCACGCTGCGCGAGCCATCGACGTTCTGGTTGCCGTAGCGGGCCTCGTCGGCATCGGCCTGGACGACGCGGACCTGCTCCCACAACGCCTCCATCTCGTCGGCCACCACCATGGGCAGGCTGGTGCGCACACCCGTGCCCATCTCGGCGCGGTGGGCCACGATGGTGACGAGCCCGTCGGCGGCGATGGAGACGAACACCAGCGGGGCGTCCACCGTGGCGCCGGGCATGGATTCGGCGCCGTACTTCTTCGCGCCCTGGGCCCAGACCTCGCCGCTGCCGGACACGGCCAGCACCAGGCCGCCCACGGCGGCACGCAGCAGCGAGCGGCGGTCCATGGACAGGGGCGGTGTAGCGGCGGCGCTCATTGCGCAGCTCCAGGCAGCCGGCCGGAGGCCAGCTTCACGGCCGCACGGATGCGCGGGTAGGTGCCACAGCGGCAGATGTTGCCCGACATGGCTTCGTCGATCTGCTGCTCCGAGGGCCGGGGCGTGGCCTTGAGCAATCCCACGGCAGCCATGATCTGCCCCGCCTGGCAGTAGCCGCATTGCGCCACGCCCAGCTCCTCCCATGCCTTCTGCACCACCTGGCCCACGCGGTCGGCGTGCATGGCCTCGATGGTGGTGACCGCCAGGCCTGCGGCGGCCGAGGTGGGCGTGATGCACGAGCGGATGGGGCTGCCATCCAGGTGCACGGTGCAGGCGCCGCACATCGCCATGCCGCAACCGAACTTGGTGCCGGTCATGCCGAGTTCGTCACGCAGCACCCAGAGGATGGGCGTGTCGTCGCCGGAACTCACGGCCTGCAATCGGCCGTTCACATTGAGGGTTGTCATCGGGGAACCTCCAGGATGTTTCCTGTGCTCGCAGGCACATCCAACCAAGGTTAGTGCGGCAATCGGGCTGCGCCACGGGCATTGCCGCATGCGCCTATGAATTCGATTCATCAATCCCGGTAGCATCATGGCAGGCCCAGCCCCGAGGACCACCGATGCGCGAAAACCTGCAGGACCTGTTCTACCTCACCGTGATCGCCCGCGAGCGCAGCTTCACGCGCGCCGCGGCCCGGCTGGGGTTGTCGCAATCGGCGCTGAGCCACGCCATCCGCGGGCTGGAGGCGCGCATGGGCGTGCGCCTGCTGACGCGCACCACGCGCAGCGTAGCGCCCACCGAGGCGGGCGAGCGGCTGCTGCGCACCATCGCCCCGCGCCTGGAGGAGATCGACGCCGAGGTGAAGGCCGTGGGCGAGCTGCGCGACAAGCCCGCAGGCACCATCCGCATCACCGCCATCGACTTTGCCATTGACCACTACATCTGGCCCCGGCTGGCGAAAATCCTGCCGCTGTACCCGGACCTCCGGGTGGAGCTCATCGTCGACTACGGGCTGAGCGACATCGTGGCCGACCGGTTCGACATCGGCGTGCGCCACGGCGACCAGGTGGCCATGGACATGGTGGCCGTGCGCATCAGCCCCGATGTGGAGATGTGCATCGTCGGCCACCCGGACTACCTGCGCGGACGCCAAAGCCCCAAGGTGCCGCGGGACCTGCTCTCGCACAACTGCATCACCTTGCGCCTGACCTCCAGCGGCGGCATCTACGCCTGGGAGCTGGAGAAGGGCAAGCGCAAGGTGCAGGCCCGCGTCGACGGGCGCACCACCTTCAACGGCGTCTACCAGATGGTCCATGCCGCGCTGCATGGCGCTGGGCTGGCCTTCGTCCCCCGGGAGCTGGTGCAAAGCCACCTGCAGAGCGGACGCCTGGTGTTAGTGATGGAGGACTGGTGCCCCGTGTTCCCGGGCCTGCATGCCTACTACCCCAACCGGCGTGCCTCGTCGAAGGCGCTCAGCGTGGTGGTGGACGCGCTGCGCCTGCCTGGCCGCTGAGCAGGCCAGCGCAGTCCACAGCCGCCGTGGATGACCCTGTGGACAACACCGCGGGATACGGCGCAAAGCCAATGCCGGCGCGGCTTGCGACACGGTGCCCACAATTTGACCAATGCACCGAGCCCAGGGTGCAAGTGGATCCGAACGCGCACACCGCGAGTCCACAGGCAGCGTGGAATACCCTGTGGACAAGCACTTGGCATGTGGGCCGACACCAGCACTGGTGCGGCTTGCAACGCGGTGCCCACGATTTCATCAGCCATGCGCGCACCAGCTCCCGGGGTCCACCGCACACTGCACCTGCACCCTGCCCGAACGGGAAGGGCGCAAAGTCCACAGCCAGCGTGGATGACCCTGTGGAAAACCCCGGGGCATATGGCCCAAACCCACAGCCCGCGCGGCCTGCATCGCGATGCCTGCGATTTCATCACCGTGCTGTACTCCAGCGCCATGCAGGGGTACGGCGGCGCCAGCATGCGCCCAGGGCGTGTCATCACTGCTTTCAACCCCGCGCTGACCTCGGCACGCGGATGAATGCGCGAAGCGCGGAGCAGCCCATGGTGGACTATGGGCAAGCCGTGCGACAAAGCAGACGCCGAGTGACGGCATGCACCCAGTCCACAGCCACCGTGGAACACCCTGTGGAAAAACCCTGGGCATGTGCCCCAAAGCCAATGCTGGCGCGGCCTGCAGCGCGATGCCCAAGATTTCATCAACCCGTCACATCCGGTGTTCCGCGAGTCCACAGCCACGGTGGAAGACCCTGTGGACAAGCGCTTGGCAGGTGCGTCAAAGCCAATGCCGGCGCGGCTTGCGACGCAGTGCCTGCGATTTGCCCAACGCGGCAGCCCTGGCGTCCGCCGACGCTGCGCACATGCCCCGGCAGATCCGTCGCGCCTGTGCGCTGCGCCTGCAGGAGCGGGAGTCCACAGCCACCGTGGAAGACCCTGTGGACAAACCCTTGGCATGTGCGCCAAAGCCAATGCCGGCGCGGCTTGCAACGCGGTGCCTGCAATTTGATCAGGTCTGTGGCGGTACCAGTTGCCGTGCCCGACCGACCCGGCGCTTGTGGGCACAGGCCGGGCATTGACGGCAGCAGGAAGCGCCCCCGGCGTGGATCCCGAACCCATCACCTTTCTGCGCTCGTTGTAGCCCGTCCACAGCAGCGGTGGATGAGCCTGTGGACAACACCTGTGCATCCGGGCCAAAGCCAGCCCTGGTGCGGGTTGCAGCACGGTGCCTGCGATTTCATCAGGCGAACGCCCAGGCCGCACGGCCGAACTCGGGACTACACTGCCGGCTGGAGGTGTGCCATGGAATCACATTCGTCGCCTGGAGCCGGTGGAGGCTCTTTCCTGATGGGCGCGGCCCGCACTGCGCTCGGGGTGTTCATCGGCGGCCTTGCGGCCCTGTTCGTGCACGATGCCCTCATCGGACAGCGCCCCCCGGCTCCGCCGCCCGCCATGGCACCTGCCGCGGCGCCTTCGCGGCCCGTGGGCGATGACAGCGGCAGCAGCACGCAGCAGACCCCGCCGCCGCCCGCAGTGGTCCAGGCGCCGCAGCCAGAGCCCGCGCCGCCCGCCGCGCCCCCTGTGCCGCCACCGCCCGCACCGCCGCAGGCCGAGGCCTCCGCCCCCACGGTCTCGCCCCCGCAAGCCATGCAGGAGCCTCAGGGCCAGAGGCAGCAGGCCGACGACGACCTCAAGAAAGCCCAGGCCCTGGCCGCGCGGCTGGAGGCCGAGCGCCAGCAGCGCCGGGCCGATGCCTGGGCCCGCTACTTCCAGCCCAGCCCGGTGTGCCGTGCCGACCCGACCACGCGCCCCTGCGCCGACGCCCACCTGGCGGCGCGCAAGCGCTTCGACGCGCAGTACGTGGACCGCTGACGGCACGCCAAGCGCCACCCCCGCGATGCCCATGAACAGCCAGTTGCGCTTTGTGATGCACCCCGACGATGAGCGCGAATTCGCGGCGCAAGTCCTGGCCGACCCTGCGGTGTGCCTGATCGACGGACCGCGCTGGAAGACGGCACAGCCAGAGACCTTCCGCACCCTCGATGCCATCCGCGGCAGCTACTGCATCCTCTGGTCGCGCGAAGACCGGCCCACACTGCAGGCACGCTACATCGCCACCTGCGATGACTGGTACTGCGAGTCCGAAGGGGTGACCATCCAGTTCCTGCGTTCGGAGGCTCTTGCCGAGGGCGTGCTGACCGAGGGACGCATCGCCGTGGGCACGCGCGATGCCAGCCCTGACGAAGCGCGGGGGGTGGAAAAGCGCTACAAGGCCCTGGGCCGCTTCATCCGCAAGCACTACACCAACGCGGTGGTCTGCTGGTGCAACCCCAGCCTGCCCTTCGGTCCGGCCGTGCCGGGGCGCTCGGCCAACCCCGGCACGCCCGACGCGCAGGTCTGGGTGGGCCCGCACGCACTGCAGTGGCTGCGCGCGGATGCGCAGCAGCGCCGTGTCAAGCAGTCCTGCAACGCAGTGGTCGAGGCTCGCCTGGCGGACACTCTGCCCGCCACGGTCTAGCGCCCGCTCACCCAGCTCCTTGCTCAGGGCCGCGTGCGCGCCGGCACCCGCGTTTCCAGTGCCCCGGGCACGTAGGTGGGTGCAAAGCTGCAGCCCGTGCCGAAACGCGCTTCCAGCGATGTGCAGCGCTGGGCCACGCTGGCGGGGGTGGGCTTGGTGCGCGTTTCCACCCAGTCGAGCAGCGAAGTCACCAGGGCCGGGTAGGTCGGATCGCTGATGTAGCTGTGTGTGCCCGTGTTCACGAAGGTCTGCACCAGGCGGTCACCGCTTCCGCCGCGGTCCATGACGGTCTTGAAGTAGGCATCGAGCTCGACGAAGGCCGTGGGGTCGCTGATCCACTTGGTGGTGAGCACCGGCACGGGGATGGTGCCCTTGGGGTCGGTGTCGTCGGCGAAGCGCTGCACGGCCACGGGGTCGGCGCGGTAGCGCAGCACACCCGCATTGAGCGCCGCGTCGTCGGCCGAGCCGCTGTAGACCACGCCGGTGTTGCCAAAGGGGCTGGCACCGCCGGTGCGCTTGGCCGTCACGTCCTGGAAGTGGTAGGTGCCCCAGCTCAGGTGGGCCGAGATGGAGCTGGCCGGGATCTTGACGACCTTCTCGATGGTCTCGACCTTGCGCTGCTGCTCAGGGGTGCGCTGCGCCGCGGTCTTGTCCAGGCCCAGGCATTCGTTGGCGCGGGCATTGAAGTCGTCGCGCGCCAGGGTCAAGGTGGCGGGCAGGCCGAGGTTGAGCGCATAGCTCGCTTCGGTGGGCCGGGGGTGGTTGTTGCACAGGTACTGGTAGACCACGCGCAGGTCCAGGCGGAAGTCGTACGAGCGCGTGCCCCCAGCCAGCACGCCGCTGGTGAGCAGCACGGCGTCATACGGCTGCGAGCCCACGGTCTGCGCCGTGAACATCTCGGCGGCCTTGGCGGCCACGCCGGCGCCCCAGGACTGGCCATGCAGCACGGTGCGCTTGGGTACGGCCACGTGCTCGTTGAAGATGCGGCGCAGGCGCTCGGTGTCCTCGGCCGCGGCGCGCACTTCCACGCCGCCCTGGCGGAAGGTGGAGCCCGCCCAGGCATAGCCCGCCTTGACCATGATGGCCCAGCGCGTGAGGTCTTCCTGCGCACGCTCGGCCGTGGGGGCCGCCAGGTCGGGCCCGCCATGGGCGTGCAGGACCAAATTGCCAGCCCAGTCCTTGGGCATGGCGATCAGGTAGTAGGCGCCCGCCGAGTCGCGCCCCCCCAGGCAGGTGGCGGTGGCGGGCACTTCGGCCGGGCAGGCCACGGCGGTGGGCTTGGCCTCGGGCGGGTAAGAGGGGCCGTCGCTGCCGCCGCAGGCGGACAGCAGCGTGATGGTGGACAGGGTGGACAGAACGGACAGGGTCGACGAAGCGACCGGGCTGCGCGAGCCGGTGGTGAAACGCATGGGTGGTGTCTCCAGTTGTTGTTGTCGAAAAACATGCTCCCGCTGGGGTGCGTGCGGTGCGCACCCGCCCTCCACAGGGAAACCGACGAGGCCGGCTGCAGGGAACAGGGCGTATCCTAGGAGCGTAGACTGCACATGCCAAACACCTGAATAATCTCTAGTCCATACGTTATGAATATCGAGTTCCGGCACCTGCGCTACTTTGTCGCCGTCGCGGATGCCCGGCACATCACGCGTGCCGCGGAGCGCCTGGGCATGCAGCAGCCCCCGCTGAGCCAGCAGATCAAGGGGCTGGAGGTGGAGCTTGGCGTGCCGCTGTTCCTGCGCCACCCCAAGGGCGTGACGCTGACCGACGCAGGCCAGCTCTTCTATGCCGAGGCCACGCGCTTGCTGCGCGACTGCGCGGCCATGCAGGAGCGCATGCTGGCCTTTGCCGATGGCAGCCAGGGCATGCTCTCCATCGGCTTCACCAGTTCGTCGGCGGCGCACGACTTCACGCCCGAGGCCCTGCGCGTGTGCCGCGCCACCTACCCCGGCATCCAGCTGGTGGTGAGCGAGAACAACGCTGCGGAGATCACCGACGCGGTGGCCTCCTCGCGCCTGCACTGCGGTTTTCTGCGCGTGCCCGTGGCCTGGCCCAAGGGCGTGGTGCTCAAGACCCTGCTGCAGGAGCCCGCCGTGCTGGCCATGCCGCGCGACCATCCGCTGGCGCAGGTGCCCACGGGCAAGAAGCAGGGCGCCGTGCAGCTCAAGGAGCTGCACGGCGAAAAGTTCATTTTCGTGCGCAAGCCCGGCGCGCCGGGGCTGTATGCCAACCTGCTGGAGCTGTGCACGCGCGAGGGCGTGGCCATCAACGTGGTCTCGGAGGTGGACCGCATGATGACCAACCTGAACCTGGTGGCCGCTGGCGCCGGCATCTCGGTGGTGCCTTCGTCCATGCAGGGCACGCACCACAACGCCATCGTCTACCGGCCGCTGGCCCGGTCGGTGAAGCTGGGTGCGCCACTGACCCTGGCCTACCGCAAGAGCGACTGCCATGGCCCCACAGGGGCCTTTGTGGAACTGGTCACGAAGATCGCGGCCGAAAGGGCCCGTGGTGCCACTGCAAGCGCCTGAGTCCGCCCCCCTCTCCCCTGCTGCCCTGCCGCGCCGGCGCCTGCTGTGCTGGGCCGCGGGAGGTGCCGCCCTGGTGGCGGGCATGCCCGCCGCGCAGGCCGCGGCGCCGAGTAGTGCACGGTGGCCCAGCCGGCCCATTCGCCTGATCGTGGTGTACCCGCCGGGGGGCGTGAGCGATGCCACCGCGCGTGCGCTGGCACAACCGCTGGCACAGGCGCTGGAGGTGCCCGTGCTGGTGGACAACCGTGCCGGTGCTGGCGGCGCCGTGGGCATCGACCTGCTGGCCCGCGCTGCGCCCGATGGGCACACGCTGGCGTTCTCGGCCATCACCCCGCTCACCCTCCAGCCCCTGCTGGTGCCGGGTGCGCGCGATCTGCTCGCACAGGTCACCCCCATCGTGGGCATCATGCACACACCGGTGCTGGTCATCGGCACGCCGGCCCTGGGGCCGCGCTCGTTCACCGACATGATCGCCTGGGCCCATGCGCGGCCCGGCGCTGTGCGCTGGGCCAGCTCGGGCGTGGCGACCACGGGGCACATGGTGCTGGCGCAGACGCGGCTGCACAGCGGCGCCGACATCACCCATGTGCCCTACCAGGGGGGCGGTGCACAGCTCAACGATGCGCTGAGCGGCCAGTTCGAGGTGCTCTCCACCAATGTCGCGGCACAACAGCTCGAGTACGTGGCAGCCGGCCGCCTGCGCGCGCTGGCCGTAGGCGCCCCCGCGCGCCTGGCGGACCTGCGCGAGGTGCCCACGCTGGCCGAGCTGGGCTACCCCCGGGCCAACCTGAGCTCGCTGTTCGGCCTGTTCGCGCCCGCACGCACGCCGGCAGCCGTGGTGCAGGGCCTGAACGAGGCGGTCAACCGCATCCTGGGTGTGGGCGGGCTGGCGGCCTCGCTGCGCGACAAGCATGTGCTGCCGGCGGGCGGCACGGTGGCGGCCTTCGCGCAGCAGATCGCGGCTGACCGGCAGGGCAACGAAGCCCTGGTGCGAAGGGGCGGCGCCGTGCTGAGATGAAACACCCCCGCAGGCGCTTCGCGCCTCGGTGCCACCGCCAGAGGCGGTGGCTCTTCGGGCACGTCCAAGCCTGCGCAGGCAGGCTTGGAGCCGCGGCCCTCAGCCCCTCTCTCGACTCGCTGCGCAAGTCGGGAGGGGGACGCTCCCAGTGCACGCAAGCAAAGCGCCGCCTACGCGGCTTGGCGGCCCTTGCACGGGAGCACTTTGGGTCGCGCCAGTTTCATACTCTGTGGGTGGCGCGCAGTTCCCTAGACCACTGAGATGAAGCTCACTGTCGGATGCGCCCGGTCGCGCTCACGATGGACAGCTCCACGAAGCGCGAACCGCTGCGCTGGCCGGGGCGGTAGCCCACGGTGTAGCCGCCCAGGTCCAGGCTGTCGATGCTGTCCAGGGCGGCTGCCAGGTTCTCGCGCGTGGGGCGGGCTCCCGCGCGGCGCGCGGCCTCGGCAATCACCTTGGCGGCGATGTAGCCCTCCATCATGGCGTAGCTCACGGGTACCTCGGGGTCACCGCTCTTGGCCTGCACCTCGCGGAACTCCTTGCTCAGCTTGCTCGATGCGCGGTAGGGGTTGGGCGTGACCTGGGCAATGGAGATGCCCTGCATGTGTTCTTCGGCCAGGCGCTTGGCCAGTTGCTCCAGGTCCACGTCGGACGAAGCGAACAGCCGTGCCGTGCCGCCTTCCAGGCGGTACTTCTCGATGAAGGCCGAGGCCGCGGCGCCGCTGGTGATGAGGATGATGGCCTGGGGCTTGGCCGCCTGCAGCAGCTTGTTGGCGTTCTCCATGCGCAGGGTGTCCATCTCGTAGGAGCCCTTGGCCATGAGGCTGCCGCCATTCTTCTTCACGGCCTCTTCGGCGCTGGCCACCAGGGTCGCTGCATCGGGCCCCTCCTCGTACAGCAGGCCGAGCTTGGTGATGCCCACGGTGGCCAGATGCTCGGCGATCTTGCCGATTTCGTCGCGCAGGCCGGCACGCACGTTGTAGAGCAGGGGCGAGTCGGGCTGGAAGGTGCTGCTGCGGTAGCCCACCAGGGCGATCTTCTCCTTGGCCAGCAGGCCGGATTTCTGCAGCGCGGCCAGGTTGCTGGCGCCCATGTAGCCGGCCAGCAGCAGCGGGCGCTGCTCGGCCAGCAGCTGCTGGGTGGCGGCCAGGGTCTGGTCGGCGCGGCCGGTATCGTCCTTGCGCGCCAGCACCAGGGTGTTGCCATTGATGCCGCCGGCCTTGTTGACATGGTTGAAGTACATCTGCATGCCCGCCGAGTAACCCCGGCCGTCGCTGGCCTTGAGGCCCGACAGCGGCGCCACCTGACCGACCACGATGGGAGCCGCCTGCGCCGTTCCCAGCAGGGCCAGCAAGGCGCCGGCCCAGAGAACGGGGCTCAAAATCCAGGGGCGAACAGGGGTCGCAGCGGCGCTCGGGTTCATGGGTCTCCTCGGGTCTTTGTCGTGGTGGCATCACCAGAGCCGTCGCGGCCGGTGACCGAGCGCGTTTATACCAGCACTGGCCTCAGGGTGACAGCCTTCTGTCAGCTTCAATCGGGGAGAAAACTGGCCGGACGGGCTTGCACTGCTGCCTGGAGAGTGCAACCATGGTGACCTGTTCCCGGGGGAATACCATGAAGAAACTGCTCTTGTTGCTGTGGACCGTGGTGGTATTGCATGGTGCGCTGGCGCAGGCCGGCGAGGCACCGAACCTTGATGCGGTGCAGCTGCCGCCCATTGCGCGGCCAGCAGCGAACCCCTCCGCCAAGGGGACCAGCCAGGCTCTGGTGATTGAGCCCACCTATTTCTACACCTACATGCTGAGCGCCAGCACGGGCAGCACCTACCAGGTGGGAACCCAGTCGATCGGCTACCTGACGCGCAACGATGCCTTCATCCAACTGACCGGCTACCTGGGCTGCACGACGGCGGGCACCTTCATTCCCTTCGACGGCTACTTCGCAGACCGGTACGACTGCCCCTGGTACAACGGCATCATCGTGGTGGCATGGGCTCCGAGCCTGGTCTACGCTCCCTGGATCTGGTATTACTACCTGATCCCCTGAAGCAGCAGCGCCGGCCGCCCACGGCGGTCAGCGCGCCACCATGGACAGAACCAGCAGGCGCTCGGCGATGCCATCGGCACCCTGCTCCATTTCGGCCAGGCTGAAGCTGCCCGCACACCAGCCTCCGTACCAGATGCGAAAGGCCTGGATACCGGCAACGGGGGCGTGCTCCCCATACCAGCGGATGGCCTCGTCGATGCGCGAGTGGCAGGTGGCCGTGCCGACTTGGTCGCGCTCATCGAACATGCGCGCACGGTAGCTGTGCGCACCGTCGTGGGCAATGTGCAGGATCAGGCTGCTGGGCACGGCGGCGTCTTCTTCATGCAGGAGGCCCTGGCGAGCGCCGGGATGGGCAATGGCGGCGAACATGGCGGTGTGCTCCTGCAAGCTGGTCAGCCCATGGCCTGGAACTCACCAGCCACCGTGTCGCCGAACTGTGGCTCCACCTGCACATGGGCCCTGTCGGTGCGGCCCACCATGAGGTATTCGCTCTGCTGGGACTGGGAGGCAGCACGCAGCGGCTGCCCCATCTGCAGGGGATTGGGCTCGCCTATCGGGTCAAGGCGCCTCATCTGAAGGTCTTCGAAGTGCATGGTTTTCATCCTCGCGTGCGGCAAAACAGGGCGGACACAGGGGCCATGGCTGCATTGGCGCACTTTCAGCCCGAGCGCAGGGTCGGAGAGCCGAGGGGGCCGGTGTAGGAATCGTCCTGCACAGCGCAAACGCCCCAGCAGGCACAGTGGCAGCGGTTACGCGGCGTCACCAATGGACAGCCCCAAGGCGGTATGGTGGCGGTCGTACACCCGACCACTTCAGGAAAAGCTCCATGCACCACCACCCCCACGGCTCCCGGCTCGCCACCGCCTTCGCGGGCCTCACCCTGGCCCTGCTCGCAGGCTGTGCCGGTACACCCGCACGCACGCCCGCCGCCGACACGCCCTCGGTGGGCCCCGGCCCCAAAGGGGGCCTGTGCAATGCCGCACCCGCCCAGGGCGCCAAGGGCAAGCCACCGACGGCAGGCACGGTGGAGCAGGCGCGTGTCGCCTCGGGCGCGGCCATGGCCCGCGTGCTGCGCGACAACCAGCCCGTGACCATGGAGTTCAATGGCGAGCGGCTGAACCTGGTGACGGACGCAAGCGGCAAGATCACGGCGGTGCGCTGCGGCTGATCCGATGGCCCTGGTGCGGCACCCGGGCCGGATATCATGCGAGGGGCGGCCGCCCCCTTCTTTCTTTTTTCCTCCCTTGGCGCCGCAGGTCTCCGTCCGATGCCCCTGCGCTCGCTCACCGCCCCCACCCCCACCATCCGCGCCGTCGCCGCGCTATCGCTCACCCAGCTCATCGGCTGGGGCTCCACCTTCTGGCTGCCGGCCGTCACGGGCCCGGCCATGGCGGCAGACCTGGGGCTGCCCCTGCCCCTGGCGATGGCCGGCCCAACAGCCATGCTGGTCGTGATGGCCCTGGTGTCCTGGCCGCTGGGTGCGGTGTTCGAGCGCCATGGCGCACGCCCGGTGATGGTGCTGGGTTCGCTGCTCGGCGCCCTGGGGCTCATGCTCGTGGGCCTGGCCCAGGGCCCCGCCTCCTACCTGCTGGCCTGGACGCTGCTGGGCCTGGCCGGCGCGGGCATGCTGACCACGCCCGCCCAGATCGCGGTGACAGAGATCGCAGGCGACCAGGCGCGCCGGGCGCTCGGCGTGCTGATCCTGGCCGGGGGACTGACCTCCACCCTGTTCTGGCCGCTCACCGGGCTGCTGCAGGCGCAGTGGGGATGGCGCGCAGCCACCCTCTGCTTCGGTGCGCTGATGCTGCTGGTGTGCCTGCCGCTGCATTGGGCGATGCTGGCCCGCCATCCCCGTGAAAAGGCCATGGCACAGGCGGGCGCCGAGACGGCGCCCATCGACCGCTCGCGCTTTGTGCTGCTGGCCATGACCTTTGCCTCCAACGGCTTCGTGACCTGGGGCTTTGCGCTGACCATCATCATCCTGTTCGAAGCGGCAGGGCTCAGCCATGCCAGTGCGTTGGCGGCTGCATCCTTCATCGGCATCGCGCAGTGGGCGGGGCGGTTGTTCGACTTCGTGGGCGGAGGGCGCTGGTCGGGCTTTGCCCTGGGCCTGGTCGCGTCGGCGCTGTTCCCGCTGAGCTTCATCGTGCTGCTGCAGACCAGCAGCTTCTCCGGCGCACTGCTGTTCGCCGTGGTCTATGGCGTGGCAGGCGGGGTGATCGCCGTGAACCGGGCCACGCTGCCGCTGCAGATCTTTCCTGCCGGTGCCTATGCGCGCGCGTCGGCGCGGCTGGCCATGCCGCTGAACCTCTCGTTCGCAGCGGCGCCCCCTGCGTTCGCAGCCATCATGACATCGGCCGGGCCACGCGCGGCCCTGTGGCTGGCCTTTGGCATCTCGATCCTGTCGCTGGGCTCGCTGCTTGCGCTGTGGCGGCTGCAGCGCAGCACGGGGTAGGACCTCGATCGGTCCATCGATCAATCAATCAATCAATCAATCAACCGATCAATCGATCAATCAGTCGGCCAGGAACAACTCCTGCAGGTCGCTCAGGAAGTCAAAGCCCCGCTCGGTGGGGCGCACATGGCCGCCCAGGCTGCGCTCGATCAAGCCCTTGGCCTCGGCCTTCTCCAGTGCCTTGGAGATGGCCGTGATGGGCAGGCCGGTGCGCTCGGTGAAGTCCTTGAGCTCGAAGCCCGCGCGCAGACGCAGGGCGTTGAGCATGTACTCGAAAGGCAGGTCGGCGCGGCGCACCTCTTCATCCTGCGCGACGGCATGGCCGGCCAGGGCATTCTCCATGTAGCGCGCCGGGTCGCGAAAGCGCACCTGGCGCACCACGCGGTGGGCGAAGCTGAGCTTGCTGTGCGCCCCCGCGCCGATGCCCAGGTAGTCGCCGAACTGCCAGTAATTGGTGTTGTGGAAGCACTGGTGGCCGGCTTGCGCATAGGCCGATATCTCGTAGCGCGCCAAGCCTGCCTGGCCCGTCATCTCGGTGATGCGATCGAGCATGGCATAGGCTTGGTCGTCCTCGGGGATGGCCGGCGGGTACTTGGCGAAGTAGGTGTTGGGCTCGATGGTGAGGTGGTAGATCGAGATGTGCGGGGGCCGGAGCGACAGGGCCAGGCCCACATCTTCCTCCAGCTCGGCCAGCGTCTGCCCGGGCAGCGCGTACATGATGTCGAGGTTGAAGGTGTCGAAGGCCTCGGCCGCCTCCTGCACAGCGGCCAGGGCCTGGGCGCGGTCGTGCACGCGGCCCAGGGCCTTCAGGTGCCGGTCGTTGAAGCTCTGCACGCCGATGGACAGGCGCGTGATGCCCGCTGCACGGAAGGCCCGGAAGCGGTCCTTCTCGAAGGTGCCGGGGTTGGCCTCCATGGTGATCTCGCAGTCGGCCTCCAGGCGCAGGCGCGCGCGGATGTCGCCCACCAGGCGATCGATGGCCTGGGGCGAGAACAGGCTGGGCGTCCCACCGCCGATGAAGATGCTGTGCACCGAGCGCCCCCAGATGAGAGGCAGCGCGGCCTCCAGGTCGGCCATCAGCGCATCGATGTAGCGCTGCTCGGGCACCTCGCCGGGGGCGGCATGCGCCGCGTCGGCCCCGGCGGCAGCACTGCGGTACTCGTGTGAGTTGAAGTCGCAGTACGGGCACTTGCGGATGCACCAGGGCAGGTGCACGTACAGCGACAGCGGCGGCAGGCTCTGCAGTTGCAGCAGGCCGCCGCGCATGTAGTGCTGGATGTCGCGCACCACGGCGGGCTGTGCCGCCTCGCTGTCGGGGACGATGGGAATGTGGGCCATGGAATCGCCAGTGCGGAGCCTCAGAACCAGCGCTCGCGCATCAGCGCCAGCATCTGCTGGGCCGAGCGGCCGCGGTGGCTGTGGGCGTTCTTCACCTCCACAGGCAGCTCGGCAAAGGTCTTGCCGAACTCGGGGATGAACATCACGGGATCGAAGCCGAAGCCGTTGCTGCCGCGCGGCGCGCGCGCGATCTCGCCGACCACACGGCCCACGGCGATCAAGGGCTCGGGGTCCTCGGGGCTGCGCACCGCGACCAGGGTGCTGACCATGGCGGCGCGGCGCTGGTCGATGTGCTGCATCTGCTCCAGGAGGGCGCGCACATTGGTGTCATCGCCCTTTTCATAGCCGAACTGCGTGGCGTAGTAGGCCGTTGCCACGCCCGGCAGGCCGCCAAAGGCGTCCACGCACAGGCCGGCGTCATCGGCCAGGGCCGGCAGGCCGGTGTGGGCGGCGGCAAAACGTGCCTTGGCCAGGGCGTTCTCGACAAAGGTGTGGAAGGGCTCATCGGCCTCGCCCACGCCCAGGTCGCCCTGGCGCACCAGCTCGACCGAGAGGGGGGCCAGCATGGCCTGCAGTTCGGCCAGCTTGCCGCGGTTGTTGGAAGCGAGAACCAGTTTCATCGTGCAAATCGTTGTGGTCGGTGCCGCTGGCGGCCCGGGGAAATCAATCAGTCGCGCAAAGCCTGCTGCTGCAGCGCAATCAGCTCGGCGATGCCTTTTTCGGCCAGGGCCAGCAGCGCATCCATTTCCTTGCGCGTGAAGGCCACGCCTTCGGCCGTGCCCTGCACTTCCACATAGTGTCCGGCACCGGTCATGACCACGTTCATGTCGGTGTCGCAGCCCACGTCTTCCACGTACTCCAGGTCCAGCAGGGGCGTGCCTTCGACAATGCCGACCGAAATGGCGGCCACGGGCTGGATCAACGGCGACTGGGTGATCTTGCCAGCGGCCAGCAGCTTGGTGACCGCATCCTGCGCGGCCACCCAGGCGCCGGTGATGGCGGCGGTGCGGGTGCCGCCATCGGCCTGGATCACATCGCAGTCGAGCTGGATGGTGCGCTCGCCCAGCAGCTTCAGGTCAAACACCGCGCGCAGGCTGCGGCCGATGAGGCGCTGGATCTCCTGCGTGCGGCCGTTCTGCTTGCCGCGCGCGGCCTCGCGGTCGCTGCGGCTGTGGGTGGCGCGCGGCAGCATGCCGTACTCGGCCGTGACCCAGCCTTCACCGCTGCTGCGCTTGTGCGGAGGCACACGCTCCTCCACCGATGCCGTGCACAGCACCTTGGTGTTGCCGAATTCGATGAGCACCGAGCCTTCGGCGTGCATGGTGTAGTGGCGCGTGATACGCACGGGGCGCAGTTGGTCGGCGGCGCGGGCGCCGGTGCGGGTGAAAGCGGTCATGGTGTTTCCGGTATCGAAGAAAAAGCCCTCGCACGCACCCCAAGTGGCGCAGTTGCAAAAGGCAGAGGTTTCATCAGGCGCCGCCCAACGGCCGGCCGTCCCCCCCAGGGAGCAGGCCGGCAAGGCACCGCGTGCTCGTCAGGCCTTCCGTGCTGCAGAGCGGCGGATGGCTTCGTTGATCTCGGCGATCGAGCGCTCGATGGCCTCGTCGTCCAGGTCGTCCACCAGCCCGTCGAGCGGACCGGCCTGGATGGTGGAGGCGAACACATCGTCGCTGATGCTGTCGGTGGACACGCCCTGGGTCGACTCGAAGGCATCGGGTGTCTCCCACTCCAGCGCCACCACGGTCACGTTGTCGCTGCTGTCGCCAGCCTTGCGCAGGGCATCCTCCACCAGCTCGGGCACGGCATGCGACACAGCCTGCTGGGCCATCTGCTTGGCGATTTCCTCATCGCTGAGCGTGCCCCACAGGCCGTCGGAGCACAGCAGGATGCGGTCACCCTGCTCCAGGTAGACCGGTCCGGTGATGTCGTAGATGGGCTTGGTGGGCGAGCCCAGGCAGGTGAACAGCACGTTGCGGTTGATGCGCTCCAGCCCCGGCGGCGGGTTGTTGCGCAGCTCCATGTACGAGTGGTCGCGCGTACGCGTGAGCAGGTCGCCGTCACGCACCATGTAAAGGCGCGAATCGCCGCAGTGGATCCAGGTGGCCGTGCCGGCCTGCACCACGGCCGCCACCAGCGTGGTGCGCGGCGTGTCCAGCATGCCCTTGTCGGTGGCGTAGCGCAGGATCTGGTGGTGGGCTGCCAGCAAGGCGCCCGAGAGGAATTCCTGCACGTCCTTGAGCTGGGGCTTGGCCTCGCGCTGGAACAGCGCCGAGACGGTCTGCAGCGCGATCTGCGCCGCCACCTCGCCCTCGGGGTGGCCGCCCATGCCGTCGGCCAGAACGAACAGGCCCGACTCGCGCGTGTAGCAGTAGCCCATGCGGTCTTCGTTCTTCTCGCGGCCGCCGCGGCGGCTGATCTGGAATACGGAGAACTTCATTTGGGTTTCGCTCCGATCCCGGTGGCTTCACCCACCTTCTGCACATTCTTCTTGGTGTCGGACACCAGGGTATCGAGCTGCAGGCGCATCTTCTCGGCCACCGTGAGCTTGGTGTAGCGGCGCTCGCCTTCGCGGCTGAGTTCCTTTTGCAGGGCGAACACCGACTGCGGGCGCGACAGCGGATCGAGCGCCATGCACCACTCCACCACCTCGATGAGGTTGTCGGAGTACACGCCACGCAGCTTGGTCAGTGCCAGCGAGAGCCGGTCCTTCTCGATGCGCTGGGGCGCTTCGTTGGGCGGAAAGCCCTGCATGCAGGCATAGATGCAGGCGCCGATGGCGTAGATGTCGGTCCAGGGGCCCATGGACGAGTCGCGCCGGTACATCTCGGGCGCGGCGAAGCCTGGCGTGTACATCGGGCGGATGAAGTTGCCCTCTTTGGACAGCACCTCGCGCGCCGCGCCGAAGTCGATCATCACGGCCTTGTTGTCGTCGGTGATGAAGATGTTGGCCGGCTTGATGTCCAGGTGCAGCATCTTGTGCTGGTGCACGATGCGCAGGCCGCGCAGCACTTCGTCGAAGAGCGAGCGGATGGTCGATTCGCGGAAGACCTTCTGGGTCTTGAGGTCGCGCGCGGTGATGATGAAGTCCTGCAGGGTCGCGCCCTCCAGGTAGTTCATCACCATGTAGACGGTTTCGTTCTCGCGGAAGAAATTGAGCACGCTCACCACGGAGGCGTGGGAGATCTGCGCCAGCGCGCGTCCTTCCTCAAAGAAGCTCTTGAGGCCCAGGCGGTACAACGAGAGTTTCTCGGACGGCACCTTGGGCAGCAGCTCGCCCGGGGCGCGCGTGGCCAGGGACGAGGGCAGGTATTCCTTGATGGCGACCTGCTGGCCTTCGGTATCGAGGGCCAGGTAAACCACCCCGAAGCCACCGGACGACAAGCGGCGCACCACACGGTAACCACCAATCGCGGTATCGGGTGGCAAGGGGGCCGGCTTGATTTTTGACATATTTTGCGAAGATGACTCGGGGGTAAGGCGGAACCCGGATAATCGCCGGATCGCAAGCAACCATCAAAAAGTCCAATGCCAGTTTACAGCATGACCGGCTATGCCAGCGCGCAGCACGGCACATCCGCCGCCGGCGCTGAAACCGAGGGCCGCGCCGCACAGGCGCGCCGCCTGGGGCTGGAGATCCGCTCGGTCAACAGCCGCTTCCTGGACCTGTCGTTCAGGCTGCCCGACGAGCTGCGTGCCCTGGAGCCCGCCCTGCGGGCCCTGCTGACCGCCAAGCTCAAGCGCGGCAAGGTGGAGGTGCGCGCCGCGCTGGAGAATGAAGACAGCAATACCCTGCAGGACCCGCCCGCCCGGCTGCTGCAGCGCCTCAATTCCCTGCAGGATTCGGTCAAGTCCTGGCTGCCCAATGCCGCGCCGCTGAGCGTGGCCGACGCCCTGCGCCTGTGTGCCAACGCCCACCCGGGATCCGAGGACTGGAGCGAGGCCGTGCCCGCCCTGGCCGAGGAAGCCCTGGCCGCCCTGCTGGCCGCCCGCGAACGCGAAGGCAAGCGCTTGGCTGCCATGCTGCAGGACCGCGTCAAGCAGTTGCGCGAGCTGGCGCAGCAGGCTGTGCCCATGGTTCCCCTGCTGGTGGAACAGCAGCGCCAGCGCTTCATGGAGCGCTGGAAAGAGGCCATGGCCCTGACCGACGGCGCCACGCCCCCCGAAGCCGCCCGCGACCGCGCCCTGACCGAGGCAACCGCCTTCGCCATCCGCATCGACGTGGCCGAGGAGATCACCCGCCTGGATTCGCACCTGGACGAGATCGAGCGCCTGCTCAAGAAGGGTGGCGAGGTCGGCAAGCGCCTCGATTTCCTGATCCAGGAGCTGCACCGCGAAGCCAACACCCTGGGCTCCAAGTCGGCCGCACTGGACCTCACGCGCATCAGCGTGGACATGAAGGTCCTGATCGAGCAGATGCGCGAGCAGGTGCAAAATATCGAATGACATTCATGGTTTGAGCGCCCGGCGCACACCTTCACCTATGGACTATCCAGGAAACCTTTTCGTCGTGGCGGCCCCTAGCGGGGCCGGCAAATCCAGCCTGGTCAAGGCCCTGCTGGAGCTGGACTCGCACGTCCACCTGTCCATCTCGCACACCACGCGCGCCCCGCGTGGGCAGGAAAAGCACGGCCGCGACTACTATTTCGCCTCGCAGTCCGAATTCGACGCCATGGTCGAGGCCAACGCCTTCGTCGAATGGGCCCATGTGCATGGCAACCGCTATGGCACCTCCAAGAAGGCGATCGAGGAGCGCATCGCCCAGGGTTCGGACGTGATCCTGGAGATCGACTTCCAGGGCGCGCTGCAGATCCGCCAGGCCTTTGCCAATGCCATCCTGGTGTTCATCCTGCCGCCGAGCTGGGAAGAACTGCGCTCGCGCCTGGAGCGCCGGGGCGAAGATTCGCCCGAGGTGATCGAGGTGCGCCTGAAGAACGCCGCCACCGAGATGGCGGAGGTCGGCAAATTCGACTTCGTTATAATCAATGAACTGTTCGAGCGCGCGCTTTTCGACCTGAAGGCCGTCGTTCACGCCCAGCGCCTGAAGTACGCCGCGCAGCGCCGCGCCCGCGCTGACACCTTCCAGTCGCTCAATATCACCTGAATCCCGGAGTACACCGATGGCACGCATCACCGTAGAAGATTGCCTGGAAAAAATCCCCAACCGCTTCCAGCTCGTGCTGGCGGCCACCTACCGCGCCCGCATGCTGAGCCAGGGCCATGCGCCCCGCATCGAAAGCCGCAACAAGCCTGCCGTGACCGCGCTGCGCGAGATCGCCGAAGGCAAGGTCGGCCTGGAGATGCTCAAGAAGGTTCCTGGTTGATTGACCGACAGGGCCCCGGCCCCCGAGAGCACCGCTGCCATGCGGTGCTTTTTTTTGCCCTGCCCACCCGCATGGCGTACCCGCGCTACATTTAAGGCATGAACGCGGTGTTCAACACTCCCTCGGCAGCGGCTGCCCGGCCTGGCGATACCCATGCGCCAGCCAGTGCATCCGCCGCGGCGGCCAATGCAGCGGCCGCCAGCTTTGCCGCGCTCACCGACAACCTGGATTACCTGGATGCGCACAGCATCGAGCAGGTGCGCCAGGCCTACCGCTTTGCCGACGAGGCCCACTTGGGCCAGCTGCGCAACAGCGGCGAGCCCTACATCACCCACCCGATTGCCGTGGCGGCCCAGTGCGCCACCTGGAAGCTCGACGCCCAGGCCCTGATGGCTGCCCTGCTGCACGACGCCATGGAAGACTGCGGCGTCACCAAGGTGGACCTGATCGAGCGCTTCGGCGCCCCTGTGGCCGAGCTGGTGGACGGGCTCACCAAGCTGGACAAGCTGCAGTTCAACACGCGCGAAGAGAACCAGGCCGAGTCCTTCCGCAAGATGCTGCTGGCCATGGCGCGCGATGTGCGCGTCATCCTCATCAAGCTGGCCGACCGCACGCACAACATGCGCACGCTGTCGGACATGCCGCGCAGCAAGTGGGGCCGCATCTCCTCGGAAACGCTGGAGATCTACGCCCCCATCGCCCACCGCCTGGGCCTGAACCAGACCTACCGCGAGCTGCAGGACCTGTCGTTCCGCCACCTGCATCCCTGGCGTTACGCCACGCTGGCCAAGGCGGTCAACAAGTCGCGCAACCGCCGCCGCGACCTGGTGCAGCGCGTGCAAAGCGAGGTGGATGCCGCCTTCTCGCGCATCGGCATGCAGGTGCGCCTGGCCGGGCGCGAAAAGACGCTCTACGCCATCTACCAGAAGATGGACCAGAAGCACCTGAGCTTTGCCCAGGTGACGGACATGTACGGCTTTCGCGTCATCGTGCCCACAGTGACCGACTGCTACACCGCCCTCGGGGTGCTGCACCAGATGTACAAGCCGGTACCCGGCAAGTTCAAGGACCACATCGCGATCGCCAAGCTCAATGGCTACCAGTCGCTGCACACCACGCTGGTCGGCCCCTCGGGCGTGAACATCGAGTTCCAGATGCGCACCGAGGAGATGCACGTCATCGCCGAGGCCGGTGTGGCCGCACACTGGCTGTACAAGGCGCAGGACGGTGACGGCACGGCGGCCGAGCGCCTGGGCACCAAGTGGCTGCAGTCGCTGCTCGACATCCAGAACGAGACGCGCGATGCCGCCGAGTTCTGGGACCACGTCAAGGTGGACCTGTTCCCCGACGCGGTCTATGTGTTCACGCCCAAGAGCCAGATCATGGCCCTGCCCCGGGGCGCCACGGTGGTGGACTTTGCCTATGCCATCCACAGCAACGTGGGCGACCGCACGACGGCCGCCAAGATCAACAACGAGCAGGTACCGCTGCGCACCGAGCTCAAGAATGGCGATGTGGTGGAGATCATCACCGCCCCCGTGTCCACACCCAACCCGGCCTGGCTGGGCTTTGTGCGCACGGGGCGCGCGCGCTCCAAGATCCGCCACTACCTCAAGACCCTGGCGCATGCCGAGTCCGAAGGCCTGGGCGAAAAGCTGCTGACCCAGGCCATCCGCGCGGAAGGCCTGGAGCAACTGCCCCCGGTGAATGCAGAGACCCAGCCGATGTGGGACAAGCTGCTGCGCTTCACAGGCAACCGCACGCGCACCGAGCTGATGACCGACCTGGGCCTGGGCAAGCGCATCGCCAGCATCGTGGCCAAGCGGCTCATGGTGCTGATGACCGAGCACGGCCACCGGCCCGACGCCCTGCTGCTCAGCCGCGAGCGCTATACCTCGCACGAGCGGCTGTCCCAGGGCGCCGTCACGCTGGACGGCAGCGAGAACGCCTCGGTGCAGTACGCCCATTGCTGCCGCCCCGTACCGGGCGACAGCATCGTCGGCTACCTGGGCCGCGGCGAAGGTCTGGTGGTTCACAACGCGCACTGCGGCGTGGCCAAGCGCCTGCAGCACAAGGACAGCGAGCGCTTCATCGCCGTGGACTGGGCAGACGAGCCCGTGCGCATGTTCGAGACCGGCATCGTCGTCACCATCACCAATGGCAAGGGCGTGCTGGCCCGCGTGGCGGCCGACCTGGCCAGCGCCGAGGCCGACATCACCCATGTGGACATGGACGACGAGGTGGCGCTGGACACCACGGACCTGCGCTTCATCGTCGCCGTGCGCGACCAGGCCCACGTGGAAGCCGCCCTGCGCAACCTGCGGCGCACACCGGCCGTCATCCGCGCCAGCCGCATCACCCCGGCGGTGTGAACCCTGCCGCGCAGCGCGGCAGCCCTCCTCCTGCTATGAAGCCGACTGCTCCGCGCCGGACTCGGGCGGATCGTGCCGCTCGTAGCGCACCTCCAGCACCTCCAGCGAGCGCACGCCGCCCGGCGTGGGCAGCGGCACTTCGTCGCCCACCCGGCTCTTGAGCAGTGCGCGCGCCACGGGCGAGATCCAGCTGACCTGGCCGCGGCCACTGTCGGCCTCGTCGATGCCCATGATGGTGATGGTGCTGGTCACACCCTCCTCGTCGACATAGCTCACGGTGGCGCCGAAGAACACCTGGTCGCTGCCGGCGTGGACCAACGGGTCCACCACCTCGGCCACTTCGAGCCGCTTGGTGAGAAAGCGGATGCGCCGGTCGATCTCACGCAGCCGCTTCTTGCCGTAGAGGTAATCGCCGTTCTCGGAGCGGTCGCCATTGCTGGCCGCCCAGTGGACGACCTCGACGATCTTCGGGCGCTCGTTGTCGATCAGGTCCAGCAGCTCGCCACGCAACCGCGCATAGCCTGCAGGCGTCATGTAGTTGCGCGAACCCGGGGGAATGGGGGGCAGCGCAGGCCCTTCGTCGTCATCGGCCTGCGCGTCGGATTCCTTGGTGAATGCCTTGCTCATGGGGGCATGTTACCCCTGCGGCAGCACCACCCACCGGGCTCACCCGTTCGCCGGGCAGGCGGACGCCTTGTTGCCGAACTCCACGAAGTTCTCGTTCATGAGCCGTGTCTTGGCCGTGGTGTAGGCACGCAGGGCCTCCTTGTCCATGTCCGCACGGATGAAGGCCACGATGCCTTCCAGCTGCGCGTCCATGCCGGCCACGAAATGCCCCCGGCTTTTCTCCAGGCACCGGGGCAGCGCCAGCGCCTGCACCTCCTGGCGCAGGGCCTGCATCGTCAACACCGGGGTGGACAGACCGACGCGCGGCGTGCTCCGGACCACCTGCATGGCCTCCATCCACTGCCTGTGCACCTTGTCCAAGCGCTCATGGGCCAGCACGATGGCCTGGGCTGCCTCGGCCTTGCGCTGCGCCCTCTGGTAGCCACCCCAGGCCATTGCCGCCACCAGCAGCACAGCCAGGCCGCCCATGAAGACCAGCGTGGACACGCCCCGCGACCTTTTTCCCTTGCCCATTCCCATCCCTCAGGTTGGCGGCAGCTCGAAGCGGCTGCATGCCTTGCTGGAGCAGCAGCATAAGGCAGTCGGAGGGGTGTCGGCAGGCCTCCTTCATCCCCCAAAGGGGTCATCGGCCCGCCGGGCACGGTACGCGGCGAACTGCGCACGGCAGGGAAAGCAGTTCCCCCCAATTTCCTCAACCGGCGAGCGCAGGCGAAAGCACGGAGGCACAAAGGAAAAAGCCCTGATACCTTGCGATATCAGGGCTTACCTGTTGGTGCGGCTGGCAGGAATCGAACCCACGACCCCTTGGTTCGTAGCCAAGTACTCTATCCAGCTGAGCTACAGCCGCTAAGCTTTGAATTATAGCATGAATTTTTCAACATTTCAAAAAATCGCTGCTTGCTGTGTTTGCCTCAACGTGAAACCCTGGGGCAATCACAGAACTCGTCTGCTGCACGTATTGTAGCGCACGCCAACGGGGGCTTCAGGCAAAAAGGCCAAATTTATTGGCCTGCGCTTCAATCATGCGCACGCCCTCCACGGCGCGTCTGCTTGCGTCGCCGCTCGGCGGCGCCATGCAAAAAGGCCCCGAAGGGCCTTTTGGTGCAGGCGGGCATGGCGCCAATGCGCCGCCCCATTTACTTACTGGGGCCAGACCTTGCCCTTGCTCACAAAGGCGCCCGTGCTGGTCTTGTAGCCAAAGTAGATTTCGACATTGAAGGCACGCAGGTCCGTGTCCGTCAGGTCCATCGAGGGCGTGAACTTCAGGCTGGTGGCGTTCGTACCCAGGCTGGAATAGGCCACGCTCTCGGGGAAAGGCAGCACCAGTTGGGCCCAGCCATCGACCTTGCGGAAGAACCAGACGTCCGTTGTGTAGAACAGGCCGTTGGCGGGGATGCGCGCAGCCACCCAGGCGCTGATCTGCGGATTGGCCGCGACCTCTGCAGCCGACTGGGTCATCGCGATGTCCAGCTTGAGGGCCTGGCCGGCGGCGGAAGCCACCGTGGTGGTGACCGTCGTGCCGGTTGCCGGTGGGTTGGTGGTACCGCCACCGCCGCCAGGGCTGGCAGCATCCACGGGATCCGGGAAGGCGCTGGTGGTCCAGGTGATGGCGTTGTAGCCAGCGGCGTACTTGGGCATGTCCACGTCGATGGCGCCCTGGTAGTCGAAGAGCGCGGCACCGCTCAGTTGGCGCACGTAGAGCCACTTGCCCTGGTCGGTGCTGCTGCGGTTGGCATCGAGCTGGCCACCCACGAAGCGCAGGGTGCCGCCGCCGTCGTGCACGACGAAGTGGTCAACGTCTTCCTTGATCAGGCGCGAGAACGAGGTGTCGATGCGCTCGCTGGTCTGCGCGTTCTGGTATTCAGCGCCACTCAGGGCCGCAACGCGGGTGGGCTCCTTGCCATAGCGCAGCACGAAGGCCGACTGGGTGCCCTGCGGGGCGTAGCCCGAGAACAGGAAGGAACGCGTACCCGCGGGGATGAAGATCTTGAATTCCTGGTTCTGCATCTGGAAACCGGTGAATTCGGGCAGGGACAGGGAGCCCGCGCCAGGGAAGGCACAGCCGCCGGTGCCAAAGCCGATGGCGCAACCCGTCACGCCAGTCGGCGCGTACTGCGCCTTGAAGCCGACCTTGGTGTCAAAGGTGTAGTTGAAGGTGCCAGGCGCTGGCGGCAGCGCGATCTTGTGCGCAGACTGGTGCATCGAAACAAAGTTCGCAGCCTGGGCAAAGGTGGTCAGCGCCGACAAAAATAAAACAATGAGATACCGCATCGAGGACTCCAAAAATAAAAATGACCGGGCACGCGCTCGCGGCCCGCTTCACCCAGGGCCGCCATTTCGGGGAGAAACTGCGAATGCCAGGACCGTTTGGCCTATCGTTCTGACATGCACCACGCCTGCGCGCTGCCAGCCCCACCCCTGCAGGCCTGCAAACGTGACATAACGTGTCTTTGCATCGTAACGGTAACGTTGCATCGCCGCAGTGATTCGGCGCACAAGTTACATGCGGATGCCCTGGCAGGCCCTCCCCGGCCAGGGGGGGGTTGCGTGGAGCAACGGTGCAGCGTGTGCTGCAAGGCAGGGGGGAAATATGACTTGGCACTCCCCGCCAGGCGGGTCAGTAGCTGCCATCTTGATAGCAACTATGCCAGAAGGGATATGGTAGGGCGTGAGGGACTTGAACCCGCGACCAAAGGATTATGAGTCCTCTGCTCTAACCAACTGAGCTAACGCCCCGTGTACCTGACCGAAGATGGGGCACGCGGTATTGTAGGGGCAACCAGGCGCTCAGCGGCGGTGGCTCAGCGCGTTAGACACCAGCTTGGACGTGATGTCCACGATCTGGATCATGCGGTCATAGGGCATGCGCGTGGGGCCGATCACGCCGAGCGTTCCCACCACCTTGCCATCCACCTCATAAGGGGAGCTCACGATGGAGAGCTCCTCGAAGGGCACGACCTGGCTTTCACCGCCAATGTAGATGCGCACACCCTCTGCCTGGCTGGAGAAGTCCATGAGCCGCAGGATCTGGGTCTTCTGCTCGAAAAGGTCGAAAGCGCGGCGCAGATTGCCCATGTCGCTCGAAAAATCGCTCACGGACAGCAGGTTGCGCTCACCGGAGATGACCACCTCGTCCTGCGCCTCGCCCTCCGAGCCCACATTGACGGCCGCCTGCATGAGCGTGCCGATCTCACCGCGCAGCGCATCCACCTCGCCCTTGAGGCGCTCGCGCACCTGCTCCATGGCCAGGCCGGCGTAGTTGGCGTTGAGGAAATTGGCGGCCTCGATCAGTTGCGACTGCGAGTGGTCGATGTCGGTGAAGATCACGCGGTTCTGCACATCGCCCTCGGGCGAGACGATGATCACGAGGAAGCGCCGCTCCGACAGGCGCAGGAATTCGATGTGCCGGAACACCGAGGTGCGCCGTGGCGCCATCACCACCCCCACGAACTGCGACAGGTTGGACAGCAGGTTGGCGGCATTGGCAATCACCTTCTGCGGCTGCTCGGGCGCCAGCGGCGGTGAAATCAAAGGGTCACGCTGCACGGTCAACATCGTGTCGACGAACAGGCGGTAGCCCTTGGCGGTGGGAATGCGCCCGGCCGAGGTGTGCGGGCTGGCGATCAGGCCGAGTTCTTCGAGGTCGGCCATCACGTTGCGGATGGTCGCCGGCGACAGGTCCATGCCGGAGGCGCGCGACAGCGTGCGCGAGCCCACGGGCTGTCCGTCGGCTATGTAGCGCTCCACGAGCGCCTTGAGCAGCAACTTGGCACGGTCATCAAGCATGCGGTCGATTTTAATGAGGGAAGCGGGTGTTTCCCTGTCGCCTTTCGTCTATCGTTGTACGGAGAAGTCCGCATGGGATGCACTAGCATTGCGCAACTTGCCCGCGCCGGACGCAAGGCCCTGCCCAGGCTCCGTGTTCCCACAACAATGATGTAATTTGACGATGCCCTCCAATTTCCGCCATGTAGCGCTCATCGGCAAGTACCAGCAGGCATCGGCTGCAGGCGCCTCTTCCATGACCGAGGGCTCGCGCCAGGCCCTCCAGGACATCGCCCAGTTCCTGCAAGGCCAGGGTTGCAGCGTGGCCCTGGAGGCCGAGACCGCCGCCAATGCCGGCCTGTCGGGCTACCCCACGATGGATGTGGACACCATCGGCACCCAGTGCGACCTGGGCCTGGTGGTGGGGGGTGATGGCACCATGCTGGGCATCGGCCGGCAGCTGGCGCGCCACAAGACCCCGCTGATCGGCATCAACCAGGGGCGGCTGGGCTTCATCACCGACATTCCCTTCGGCACCTACCAGACCACCCTGCCCCCGATGCTGCAGGGCGAGTACGAGGAAGACCTGCGCCCGCTGATGCACGCCCGCGTGGTGCGCGATGGCCAGGTGGTCTTCGAGGCGCTGGCCATGAACGACGTGGTCGTGAACCGGGGAGCCACCTCGGGCATGGTGGAGCTGCGCGTCGAGGTGGGCGGGCGCTTCGTGGCCAACCAGCGTGCCGATGGCCTGATCATCGCCTCGCCCACGGGCTCCACGGCCTACGCGCTGTCGGCCGGTGGCCCCATGCTGCACCCGTCCATCCCCGGCTGGGTGCTGGTGCCGATTGCGCCGCACACCCTGTCCAACCGGCCCATCGTGCTCTCGGACGCGACCGAGATCGCGGTCGAGGTGGTCAGCGGCCGCGACGTGAGCGCCAATTTCGACATGCAGTCGCTGGCCTCGCTGCTGCACGGCGACCGCATCCTGGTGCAACGTTCCGAGCATTGCGTGCACTTCCTGCACCCGCTGGGCTGGAACTACTTCGCCACCCTGCGCAAGAAGCTGCGCTGGAACGAAGGAGGCTCCTGACCATGGCCCTGAGGCGCATCACGCTGCGCGACTTCGTCATCGTCGAGGCGCTGGAGCTGGACCTGCAAAGCGGCTTCACCGTGCTCACCGGCGAGACCGGTGCCGGCAAGTCCATCCTGATCGATGCCGTGCAGCTGGTGCTGGGCGCGCGCGCCGATGCCGCCCTGGTGCGCGAAGGCTGCGCGCGCACCGATGTCTGCGCCGAATTCGACGCCCCCGCCCACATCCGGCCGTGGCTCGAGGAGGCCGGGCTGGAGGGTGAGGACCTGCTGCTGTTGCGCCGCACCGTGGACACCCAGGGCAAGAGCCGCGGCTGGATCAACGGAACACCCGCCACGGCCACGCAGTTGCGCGCGCTCGGCGAGCTGCTGCTCGACATCCACGGCCAGCACGCCTGGCAGAGCCTGACCCGGCCGGAGTCGGTGCGCGGCCTGCTCGACGCCTATGCCGGCACCAGCGACCGCGCGGCGGTCGAGCGCTGGAACCAGTGGCGCCAGGACCAGAAGGCCCTGGCCCAGGCCCGCGCCGCCCAGGCCACACTGCAGCAGGAGCGCGAGCGCCTGCAATGGCAGATCGCCGAAGTGGACAAGCTGGCACCGGGCGACGATGAATGGCCCGAACTCGATGCCCAGCACAAGCGCCTGTCCAACGCCTCGGCGCTGATGGACGCGGCCAATGCCGCCATCGCCGCCCTGTCAGGCGCGGATGCCGAGGGCGATGGCGGCGCACTGGACGGCCTGTCCCGCGCGCAGGACCTGCTGCAAGGCCACGAGCACCTGGAGGCCGAGTTCGCCAGTGCGGCCGACATCCTCAACTCCGCCGTGGCGCAGGCCAGCGACGTCGTGCATTCGCTGCATGCCTACCTGCGCCACAACGATCTGGACCCCGAGCGCCTGGCTGCGGTGGACACGCGCCTGTCGCTGTGGATGACCTTGGCGCGACGCTACAAGCGCAGCCCGGTGGAGCTGCCCGCCCTGCTGCACGGCTGGAAAGCCGAACTGCAGCAACTCGACGCCGCAGCCGACCTGGTGGCCCTGGAAAAGGCCGAGACCGCGAGCGCCCGGGCCTACCAGACCGCGGCCCGCGCCCTGTCGCTGGCCCGGGCCAAGGGTGCCCCCCGGCTGTCGGCCGCCATCACCCAGGCCATGCAAGGCCTGGGCATGGCCGGCGGCCAGTTCGAGGTGTCCCTGGGCAAGCTGGCCGAGCCCGCAGCCCATGGCACGGACGATGTGGCCTTTCTCGTGGCCGGCCATCCGGGGGCGAGTCCCCGGCCCATCGGCAAGGTGGCCTCGGGCGGCGAGCTGTCGCGCATCTCGCTGGCCATCGCGGTCACCACCAGCGCCCTGGGCGAAGCCCCCACCCTGATCTTCGACGAGGTCGACTCGGGTGTGGGCGGGGCCGTGGCCGACACCGTGGGCCGGCTCATGCAGCAGCTGGGGCGCGACCGCCAGGTGCTCACCGTGACCCACCTGCCCAAGGTGGCGGCGCGCGCCGACCACCACCTGGTGGTCTCCAAGCGCAGCAGCGCCCGGGGCACAGCCAGCCAGGTCGTGGCTGTGCAGGGCGAGGACCGCATCTCCGAAATGGCGCGCATGCTGGGCGGCGACGGCTCCAGCAAGGTGACCGTGGCCCATGCGCGCGAGATGCTCGCGATCGCACCACCACCGTCCAAGGCCCCGCGCAGCCCCCGAAGGAGGAAAGAGACCGATGGCGCTTGAGATTGTGCTGATCACGGGCATGTCCGGCTCCGGCAAGTCGGTGGCCCTGCATGCCCTGGAGGATGCGGGCTACTACTGCGTGGACAATCTGCCGCCCGAGCTGCTGCCGGCCTTCGTCTCGCTGGAGCACCGCCACCATGGCAACCGCGTGGCCATTGCCATGGACGTGCGCAGCGCCACCTCGCTGCCGCTGGTGCCGCAGGAACTCGACCGGTTGCGCAAACAGGGCGTGGTCGTGCACTCGCTGTTCCTGGACGCGACCATCGACACCCTGGTGCGGCGCTTTTCCGAGACGCGCCGGCGCCACCCGCTGTCGCACGACGAGCTGACGCCAGATGCGCTCAAGCAGGGCCGGCGCGCGCTGGTGCAGATCATCGAACTCGAACGCGAGCTGCTGGCCGAGCTGCGCGAGGAGGCGCATGTCATCGACACCAGCGCCATCCGCGCCTCGCAATTGCAAAGTTACGTAAAGACCTTGATGGCAACGGCGCCCGGGCAGCTGACCCTGGTGTTCCAGTCCTTCGCTTTCAAGCGGGGCCTGCCCGTGGACTCGGACTATGTGTTCGACGTGCGCATGCTGCCCAACCCGCACTACGAGCCCGAACTGCGTGAAAAGACCGGCCTGGATGCCCCGGTGGCCGACTTTCTGCGCGCCCAACCGGATGTGGCGCTGATGCAAAGCCACATCGAAGGCTTCCTGGCCCATTGGCTGGACATGCTGGACCGCAACCACCGCAGCTACGTGACGGTGGCCATCGGCTGCACAGGGGGGCAGCACCGCTCGGTGTACCTGGTGGAGCGTCTGGCCGAAGCCTTCGGCCGGCGCTGGGCCACGCTGCGGCGCCACCGAGAGCTGGACGGGCGCTGACCTAGCGGCTTACAACAAGCCGCCGAACAGGTTGCCCAGCAGCTTGCGGATGGGCGCGGGCAGCCCCATGGCCTCCCACTCGCCGGGGCCATACCAGCCGCCCTCCCCGGTCACGTCGCGGACCACGGGCACCGTGAGCACGACGGGGTGCAGGTGCAGGTCGCGGTGGGTCAGCACGTGCACAAAGGCACCCAGCGCCTCGGTTTGCCCAGGCGCCACCGGGATAGGCAGGTGGGCCAGGTGCTCGTGCAGGTGCGCCTCGTCGGCGAACACCGGCAGGCAGAACAGCCCGGCCCAGATGCCCGAATCAGGCCGCCGCTCCAGCCACACGCGGCCCTGGTCGTCACGCACCACCAGCAGCCACCAGGATTCGGCCCGGCGCTTGAGCTTGCGCGTGCGCACCGGGTAGCGCTGGGCATCCCCGGCTTGGCCGGCCACGCAGATGTCCAGCAGCGGACACGGCGGGCAATCGGGGCTGCGCGGGCTGCACAGCGAAGCGCCCAGGTCCATCAGGCCCTGGGTGTAACGCGGCATGGCGTTGGCAAGGTCATCGGTGGGCAGCAGGGCCTCGGCCTCGTCCCACAACAGGCGCTCGTTCTTCGCCACGGCAAGGTCCGCGCCAAAGCCCAGCACCCGGGTGAGCACGCGGCGCACATTGGCATCGAGGATGGGCGTGCGCTCGGCAAAGCAGAAGGAGGCGATGGCCCCGGCCGTGGAACGGCCAATGCCCGGCAGGGTGGCCAGCACCTCCGCCGTGCGCGGGAAGGCCCCGCCATGCAGGGCCACCACGGCCTGTGCGCAAGCGTGCAGGTTGCGCGCCCGGCTGTAGTAGCCCAGGCCGCTCCACAGGCCCATGACTTCGTCCTGCGGGGCGCGGGCCAGGGCCTGCACGTCTGGGAAGCGCTCCAGGAAGCGGGCGTAGTAGCCCAGCACTGTGCTCACCTGCGTCTGCTGCAGCATGATCTCGGACAGCCAGACCCGGTACGGGTCGCGCGTGTTCTGCCAGGGCAGGTGGTTGCGCCCAGCCGCCGCCTGCCAGCGCACCACGCGCCGGGCGACTTCCCCCGCCGCAACACTCATGAAAGCGGCAAGGCCAGGTCCACGGCAGACTCTTCGGTCACGGCCGCGTCGGCATCGGGCGGTGCGATCAGTTGCGAGGTCAGCTCCTGCAGGCGGTGCTCCAGCTGGATCAGCTCGCCCTCGCCTTCTTCGATTTCAGCGATGCGCTCGACCAGACCGCTGGCGGCCTGCTGGATGCGGTCCACCGCCTCCATGCGCCGTGCAAAACTGCGGCGGCGCTCGCGCAGCTGCGCATCGAGCTGGGCCGTGGCGGACTTGCTCCACAGCTCCAGGTCATTCGCGGCCGACTCGTAGACGGTGCGCAGGCGCATGGCCAGCGCGCGCACCAGGCGCTCCGAAAACTCGGGCTGCGCCAGCTTGAGCGAATTGCCCACCCCCAGGTACTGCAGGTGGCTCTGCTCGATCTGCGACAGATCGTGCGAGAAATGCTCCAGTTGCGGAGGTGGCGGTACCTGCAGCGAGAAACCGAACTCGGCATTGAGCTGGCGGAAGGTGCCGCCCAGCATGGCCTGGATCTCGGTGCCCGAGGCCTGGGCCTTGTCCAGCGTGCCGCGCAGCTTGTCGAAGGTCTGCACATAGATCTTCTTCACACCAAGCTTGAGGCCCTTTTGCTGCAGCAGTTGCGCCAGCTCGGCCAGCTCCACCTTGAGCGCCTTGGAGCCCAGTTGCTGGAACACATCGCGCAGCAGCTTGAGGTGCACGGCGCGCACGGCCTGGATCTTGGAGGCGGAGAGATCGAACTCGTGCTGCTCCTGCTCGATGCGCTGGCGCATGGACTCGATGACCGAGGCGTTTTTGCCACGCAGGCTGCGCAGCTCGGCCATCTGGTCGTCCAGGTCGCGCCGGCGGATGTTGATGACGCGCCCGGTCTCGGCACGCAGGCCGGCGACGCCCGTGGCCACGGCCGCGCGCAGGATGGCCTGGCGCTGGCCCATGATGCCCTTGGCCAGGGCTTCCTCAAGCACGGGCAGGCCGCTGGTCTCCAGCAGCAGGTCGTCGGCCGAAATCTTGGCGACCAGCCCCTTCTGGGCAGACACGGGCACCACCTTGTCGGGGGCGACCCCCAGCATCTCGGCGGCCGTGCTGACCTGGCGCTCCATCTGCGCCTGGATCTGCTCGGCCGAATTGAGCGAGTCCCACAGGGTGTCGATCTTGTTGAGCACGACCAGCCGGCCGTCCAGGCTCTCGGCCGAGGTGGCCAGGTGCTCGCGCCAGATGGACAGGTCCGAACGGGTCACCCCGGTGTCGGCGCTCAGGATGAAGACCACGGCATGGGCCTGGGGGATCAGGTTCACCGTGAGTTCGGGCTCGGCACCCACGGCGTTCAGGCCCGGGGTGTCCAGGATCACCAGCCCCTGCTTGAGCAGCGGATGGGGGATGTTGATGATGGCGTGGCGCCACATGGGCACCTCGACCAGGCCATTGGCGTCGGGAATCGGGTTCTCGTCCACCAGGTCGTCGTGCCAGAAACCGAGCGCGCGTGCATTGTCCAGGCTCACGCGGCGCACCTCGGCCACCTTTTCGAGGGCCTTGGCGATCTGGTCGGGGTCATTCACGTCCAGCGGGATCTCCTGCCAGCGGTCAGGCCGCAGGCGCCACTCGGCCAGGCCGTGCATCTGCAGGCGTGTCTCGATGGGCAGAAGACGCAGGCTGGGAGCGAAGTCAGCGTCATAGCCCAGCTCGGTCGGGCACATGGTGGTGCGCCCCGCGCTGGCGGGCATGATGCGCCGACCATAGTCGGCAAAGAAGATGGCGTTGATCAGCTCGGATTTGCCGCGCGAGAACTCGGCAACGAAGGCAACCATCACCTTGTCGGTGCGGACCTGGCTCTCCAGGCGCTGCAGGCGCTCCTGGACGGAGGCGTCCATCAGCTCGTGGGCGTCCATCCACTCGGCCAGCTGCTTGAGCTGCTGAGCGAACGCACGTCTCCACGCGCCATGCTGGTCAAACTGCTCGTTGAATGAAGGTCCCACTTTGCTCCCGGCGTTCGATAACGACTGTTTCTGAACTGAACAAAATATAGCATCGACTGCGCGCCAGCCATAGCTGTGGATGGTGCTTACCCCCCATCATGGGCCGCATACGCCACATTTGTGCCACCGTGCCCGCCCCGGCGCACCCTCAGGCCCGTTGGCAGCGGGGGCAGAAGTAGCTGCTGCGCTGGCCCTGGCGCAGCGCCCGGATGGGCGTGCCGCAGACCTTGCAGGGTGCGCCTTCACGCCCATACACATTGGCATGGGCCTGGTAGCTGCCATAAGCGCCATCGGCGTTCGAAAAATCCTTGAGCGTGCTGCCACCCAGCTCCACGGCACGCTCCAGCACCTCGCGTATGGCGGCGTGCAGCCGCCCGATTCTGGCGGGGCCGATGCGTGCCGAAGGGGTCGCGGGCCGAATACCCGACAGAAACAGTACCTCCGACGCATAGATGTTACCGACCCCGACCACGACCTTGCCCGAAAGCAGCATCTGCTTGATGGGCGCCCGGCTGGCCTTGATGCCGCGGCTGAAAGCCTCCAGGGTGAAGTCATCGGACAGCGGCTCCAGCCCCAGGCCGCCCAGCAGCTTCTGCGCCACGGCATCGGCTTCGCCCGCGGCATGCACCACCGCGCCGAAGCGCCGGGGATCGTGCAGGCGCAGGGTGCCCTGGGTGGTGACCAGGTCGAAATGGTCGTGCGGGCCCGGCGGCGGCAGGCCATGGGCGAAGCGCAGGCTGCCGGACATGCCCAGGTGCACGAGCAGGATGCCCTGGTCCAGGTCCACCAGCAGGTACTTGCCACGGCGGCGCACTCCCAGGACTTGGCGGCCCACCAGCGCATCGCCCTCGGCCCCCAGCGGCCAGCGCAAGGGCTTGCCCAGCCGCGCAGCCGTGACCCGGGCGCCCGCGATGGCCTGCGCAAAACTGCGTTTTGTTACTTCCACTTCGGGCAACTCAGGCATCCAAAGCCCTCACGAACAGGTAGTCATGCATGGATTATTATGGGTCGATGGTGCCTTCAAACTACTTTCGGTCTGCCGTGTTGACAGTTGCTCTTGCCGCCGTGGCCAGTGTGGGCCACGCGCAGCAGCCGCCCGCCAGCGCAGCCCCCCCGGTGGCCGAACCGGCACCCGACGATGCAGCGAGCAGCAACCCGGCCCTGGATGCCGAACTGTTCTATGAAATCCTCATGGGCGAGATCAACGCCCGCACCGGCGAGGCGGGCACGGGCTATGCGCTCATGCTGGAGGCAGCGCGGCGCACCAGCAACCCCCAGCTCTACCAGCGGGCCGCCGACATGGCCCTGCAGGCGCGCGCCGGCGACCACGCACTGGCAGCGGCCCGGGCCTGGCGCGAGGCCCAGCCGGAGTCGCGCGAGGCCAACCGCTATGTGCTGCAGATCCTGATCGCCCTGAACCGCATTGGCGAGACGCCGGAGCTGCTGCGCCAGGAACTCGCCCAGGCCCCGGTCCAGGCCAAGCCCACCATCCTGGGCATCGTGCCCCAGATGTTTGCCCGCGTCAGCGACAAGGCCCTGGCCGCCAAGGTGGTCGAGCAGGCCCTGGTCGATGAGCTGGCCAAACCCGCCACGGCGTCGGCAGCGCACATTGCCATCGGGCGCGTGCGCCTGGCCGCGGGCGACAAGACCGGCGCACTGGCCAGCGCCCGCGCCGCCCAGGACCTGGACCCTGCGAGTGAAGGCCCGGCCCGGCTGGGCATGGAACTGCAGGAAGAGGGCGTGCCCGAAGGGGAGGCCCTGGTGGCGCGCTATTTCGCGCGCCAGCCGCAAGCCACACCCGAGATGCAGATGGCCTACGCCCGCGTGCTGCTGGGCCAGCAGAAGTACGGCGAGGCCAAGACCCAGCTCGAGTCGGTGACCCGCGCCAAGCCGGACCTGCCCGAGCCCTGGCTGATTCTGGCCACACTGCAGCTGCAGGACAATCGACTGGACCTGTCCGAGACCTCGCTCAAGCGCTTTCTGGCGCTCATCGAGGGCCCGGACATCAACCGCGAAGCACGCCAGCGCAGCCTGAACCAGGCCTACCTGCTGTACGCGCAGATCGCCGAGAAGCGCGGAGACTTCGCCGCGGCCGAAGGCTGGCTGGCACGCATCGAGAACTCGAGCGAATTGTTCAGCGCCCAGAGCCGCCGTGCCTCCCTGCTCGCCAAGCAGGGCAAGATGGCCCAGGCCCGCGCACTGCTGCGCGCGCTGCCCGGCGTGACCGACGACGACAAGCGCATGAAGCTGATGGCCGAAGTGCAGTTGCTGCGCGACCAGCGCCTGTTCAAGGAAGCCCTGGAGGTACAGACCGAACTCGTGGCCCTGGCCCCGGACGATGGCGAACTGCTCTACGACCAGGCCATGCTGGCCGAGAAGACCGGCCAGTTCGACACCATGGAGAAGCTGTTGCGCCAGATCATCGCGCGCCAGCCTGACTACCACCACGCCTACAACGCCCTGGGCTATTCGCTGGCCGAGCGCGGTCTGCGCCTGCCCGAGGCCCGGCAACTGATCACCAAGGCATTGGAGCTGGCCCCGGGCGACCCCTTCATCACCGACAGCCTGGGCTGGGTGGAGTTCCGCATGGGCAACAAGGCCAAGGCGCGCAGCCTGCTCGAAACAGCGTTCAAGGCCCGACCCGATGCCGAGATTGCCGCCCACCTGGGCGAGGTCGTCTGGAGCATGGGCGAACGCGACAAGGCCCTGGGCATCTGGCGCGAAGGCCTGCGCCTGAACCCCGAGAACGACAGCCTCAAGGAAACCCTCAAGCGCCTGGGGGCCAGGCCCTGATGCACAGCAACACCGCCGCGCAGCCAGCGCACCGCGCCTGGGCATGGTGGCTGGCGCTGGCCCTGGGCCTGCTGTGGCTCAGCGGCTGCGCCCAGCCGCCCCGCGCAGCCGACGTCAGCGCACGCGCCGCCTCCTCCGCCTGGTCTGGCCGCCTGTCCCTGCAGGTGGAGGGGCAGGCCTCGCAATCCTTCTCGGCCCTGTTCGATCTGCAGGGCAATCCCGACAAGGGGGAACTGACCTTGACCACCCCGCTGGGCAACACGCTGGCGCGGCTGCAATGGGAGGATGGCCGCGCCGAGCTCAGCACCGGGCAGGAGAAGCGCCAGTCCACCTCGCTCGATGAGCTGTTGCGCGAAGCGACGGGCACGGCCATTCCGGTGGCCGCCATCTTCCAGTGGCTCCATGGCAACCAGGCCACGGCCAGCGGCTGGCAGGCCGACCTCTCGGGCACGGCCGATGGCCGGCTGGTGGCCCGGCGCCACGACCCTGCCCCCGAAGCCACACTGCGCATCGCCTTCAGCCGCTGAAGACCCCGCGGCCTCTCCCTCTCTTTCCATGCAAGCCCTGTACGACGTGCCGGCCCCGGCCAAGCTCAATCTGTTTTTGCACATCACGGGCCGGCGCGCCGATGGCTACCACCTGCTGCAGTCGGTGTTCATGCTCATCGACTGGTGCGACACCCTGCATTTCGAACGGCGCCCGGCCGGCGCCATCAGCCGCGAGGACCTGGGCCCACCCCTTCCCGAGATGGACCTCGTGCTGCGCGCTGCGCATGCACTGCAGGCAGCCACGGGCTGCACCCAGGGCGCGCACATCGGCGTCATGAAGCGCGTGCCTGCGCAGGCCGGCATGGGAGGGGGCTCGTCGGATGCAGCCAGCACACTGCTGGCACTCAACCGGCTGTGGGGTCTGAACCTGTCGCGCCAGGCACTGCAGAAGATCGGCCTCGGCCTCGGCGCAGACGTTCCGTTTTTTTTATGCGGCACGAACGCTTTTGTCGCCGGAATTGGTGAGACAATAACGCCGCTTGAGAATGCACAGCAACTTCCGCAAGCGCGCTTCGCGGTCGTCAAGCCCGCGGCAGGTTTGGAGACAAAAGCAATTTTTTCTTCACCGAACCTAAAACGCGATTCTGAGTGTGCTACAATCTTAGGCTTTGCTGCAACACACTTTGACTTCGGTCGAAACGATCTGCAGCCGGTTGCCGAGGCACTGTGCCCCGATGTGAAGCAAGCCCTGAGATGGCTTGAAGAGCGCGGGTTACAGCCCAGGATGACAGGCTCTGGAAGTGCGGTGTTTGCGCAAATGCCACATGCGGTGGATCTGGAAGGCGCCCCGGGCGACTGGCAGGTCAAAGCATGTGACAATTTGATGGTCCATCCCCTGGCTGGGTGGGCATCAGACGAGAATTGAGGTTGGCTGCTTTCGGCAGTTGACCTGTGTAGGGGAGTCGCCAAGCTGGTTAAGGCACCGGATTTTGATTCCGGCATGCGAAGGTTCGAATCCTTCTTCCCCTGCCAAATTTCTTTCACGCGCTTTCTCTCGCGTACGGGCTTTTATTTCAGACCGCTGGGACGCTCATGCAAGGCAATCAACCCGACTTCATGGTATTCACCGGCAATGCCAATCCTGGCATGGCAGCTGAAATCGCCCAGCATCTGGGAACCACCCTCGGCGCCGCCGACGTGGGCCGCTTCTCCGATGGTGAAGTGACCGTCGAGATCAAGCAGAACGTGCGTGCACGCGACGTCTTCGTGGTGCAGTCCACCTGCGCGCCCACGAACGAAAACCTGATGGAACTGCTGATCATGGTCGACGCGCTCAAGCGTGCCTCGGCAGAGCGCATCAGCGCCGTGATCCCCTACTTCGGCTACGCCCGCCAGGACCGCCGTCCACGCTCGTCGCGCGTGCCCATCACCGCCAAGGTGGTGGCCAACATGCTGCAGGCTGTGGGCGTGGCCCGCGTGCTGACCATGGACCTGCACGCCGACCAGATCCAGGGCTTCTTCGACATCCCGGTCGACAACATCTATGCCTCGCCCGTGCTGCTGGGCGACCTGCGCCAGAAGAACTACGAAGACCTGATCGTGGTCTCGCCCGACGTGGGTGGCGTGGTGCGCGCACGTGCACTGGCCAAGCAGCTCAACTGCGACCTGGCCATCATCGACAAGCGCCGCCCCAAGGCCAACGTGTCCGAAGTGATGCACGTGATCGGTGAAATCGAAGGCCGCAACTGCGTGATCATGGACGACATGATCGACACCGCCGGCACCCTGGTGAAGGCCGCCGAAGTGCTCAAGGAGCGCGGCGCCAAGAGCGTCTACGCCTATTGCACGCACCCCATTTTCTCGGGTCCTGCCATCGAACGCATCGCCAAGGGCACGGCCCTCGATGAAGTGGTGGTGACCAACACGATTCCCTTGAACGACAACGCCAAGGGATGCGCAAAAATCCGCCAGCTCTCCGTGGCCCCGCTGATCGCCGAGACGATCCAGCGCATTGCCAAGGGCGAGTCGGTGATGAGTCTGTTCTCGGACCAGGAAAACCTGTTCTGACAAGCCCGGGCCTCGCAAGAGGCCTTCGGTTTTTGCAGGACGGTGAACACCAAGCCTCCTTCGGGAGGCTTGTCCGTTGGTTCGGGGGCACAGTGTGGCCTGCCAAGGCAGGTCTTTTTTAACAGGGCACGACTGGTCGCGGTCTGTCCTTATCAGGAGCTAGTTATGAACTTCGTCGCTTTTGAGCGCGCCAAGCAGGGTACGGGTGCGAGCCGCCGTCTGCGCAATTCGGGCAAGACGCCTGGCATCGTCTACGGCGGTACCGCTGAACCCCAACTGATCGAGATCGACCACAACGCACTGTGGCACGCCCTCAAGAAGGAAGCCTTCCACTCCAGCGTGCTGGACATGGAAGTTGCCGGCACCACCAGCAAGGTTCTGCTGCGTGACGTGCAATACCACCCCTACAAGCAACTCGTGCTGCACATCGACTTCCAGCGCGTGGATGCCAAGACCAAGCTGCACATGAAGGTGCCACTGCACTACAGCGGCGCTGAAGAATCGCCCGCCGTGAAGGTGGACAAGTGCATGGTCAACCCCGTCGTGAACGAACTCGACGTGTCGTGCATGCCTTCGGACCTGCCTGAATTCATCGCTGTGGACCTGTCCAAGCTGGAAAAGGGTTCTTCGCTGCACCTCAAGGACATCAAGCTGCCCAAGGGCGTGAGCGCCGTGATCCGTGGCAACAAGAACAACCCTGTTCTGGTGTCCGTGGCTGCTCCGGTCGTGGTCGTCGAGACCCCTGCCGAAGCTGCTCCTGCTGCAGACGCCAAGGGCAAGGGCAAGGGCAAGAAGTAATTTCTGCTTCTTCTGCTTTTTGCACAGCAAGAACGGCTCACTTCGGTGGGCCGTTTTTGTTTTGTGGCCTCAGCTTGGTGTCGATGGCTACCGCATGCCGTTGCAAAGGGCGGAGGCCGGGATGTGCGCCCGGCGGCGCACCTACTTTCTTTTTGCGCATGTATAGACCGGAGACATGGTGAACAGGTGTGCGAGGACATGGTGAACACTTTGGGCGAACTTTCGCCGGAGGTCCCCATGCC